>Ga0209958_1000105_pt1 | contig 270878 bp, 247 predicted proteins | sample ThiBio_inoc_plan_FD_183942 | JGI IMG/M metagenome (GOLD analysis project Ga0209958, IMG submission 183942) | Wastewater bioreactor microbial communities from Cape Town, South Africa - Thiocy_inoc_plan (SPAdes) | ecosystem: Engineered > Bioremediation > Thiocyanate > Unclassified | place: South...
AACAGGTAATTTCGATATTTTTAAAACTTATCAACCAACTCAAGAACCTAACCATTTTAGCCAAATCCTTGTTTATCAACAAGTTTTTATCTGCATCACCGCCGATGGATGTGCATTCTACAGCATTTCAGGCCACACGCAAGGGCTTTATTCAAATTTATTTTATTTATCGCATCGACCGATTATTTTTTACACAAATAAGGCTGAAAATGTGCGATTTGGTCGATTATTTGCTCAGTTTTATTTTTTTCTTGCCAGTGTAAAGGTCTGCAATCGATATATTCACAGTATCCAGTGCCCTCATAGCTTTCATTGTTCCATAAGAGTTGATAGTGAAAGCTGCCCACATAACCAGCTGCCAAACCAAATTTATAATCACCTCGACTTTGTGCTGTTAATTGAAAGACAACCGCATCCTTTTCTAAATATTGCCAAATGAATTCCCTAGGTAAATACATATCCCGACCATTGGGTGTTTGAACTTTTGGATAAACACGGCTGACATCAAAAATGACTTGATCATCATAAAGTCGAGATTGCTGCTCATTCGACTGAATTTCAATCCGAGAAAAAATAATGCTATTCCACTGGTTTCTGAGTTCGGACAAAATAATTTGCAAATCAGCATTAACCTGAATGATTTGATAGGTAAAAAAATGAAAGGCTATAAAAGGTAAATAAATGGCTCTAGCATGTTTCAATATACCCTGCGCTTCAATTTGATACTTTTGTTTTTTATAGATGATTTCCCCTTCACATTGGCAACGCACATACCAATAATCGCCAACTCCCCATTGTAAAGCTGAATGATTTTCTATTTCAGAGTCAATATTCACTTTGAGTTGACAACTGAGCTCATCAACATCACGCTTAAAATAATAATTTGGGAAATCAACTTGGATTTGATCTACATCTAAAAACTGATAACGGTCTTGCTCTAATTGACACTGCTCTTTGGCACTATAACTTTTGAGATGCCCAACAGTTGATGCACTACTACTGACCAAAACTGTCGCAGTATCAATTGCCGTCGTAGTAATAGCACTGGCGTTATAACAAATCGGAATGCGAGGTTGGCCGATTAGACTAATAAAATTTAAGTAATGAAAGGGCTCAGGTAAATTCGGCAGAATTAAAGCTTGATAAACAATTTTAAATAAGCCTTTTGGCGGATAGAATGTTAAAGCTTCTGACTTATTAAGGTTCAGCCGCTTTAATTGATTGTTATTCATCAATATTGGCATGCTGAACCTCTCTTTTTCTAAGTTATTATTTTTGCTTCATTCTTTTTTGCAAATAAAGTCGTTACAAAGCCTGAAAGTACATAAAGAATGCATACAATCAAGATTCCTACTGGAATGTTGTACGTGATTGCGGCAAAAATCAAGACCACAGGCAACATCACAACAAAAGGTACACGTTTACGATCCATTTGTTTAAATGAATAGTATTTGATATTTGAAATCATAAGTAAACCAACTCCGACCATTACAACGGAGTTGATTACTTGAATTACAATATCTTTTAAATCAAAAACAAATGGAAAATCACGACCGACCCACACCACTGAAATCACAGTAACAGCAGCTAATGGGCTCGCAATTCCAATAAAGTAACGCTTATCCACCACACCAATTTGCACATTAAAACGTGCTAAACGAAATGCAGCACATGCGGTATAAATAAAACAGCAAGCTAAACCTATACGTCCAAGGTCATGTAAACTCCAGCTATACATCAAAATTGCTGGTGCGACACCAAAAGCTAATAAATCAGAAAGTGAATCATACTGCTCACCAAATGCACTTTGTGCACCGATTGCGCGTGCAACTCGACCATCTAATCCATCAAGTAATGCAGCTAAAAAGATTGCGTAAATCGCCTGATTAAAATTGCCATTCATACTCGCAATAATGGAGTAAAAACCAGAAAGCAATGCTGCTGTAGTAATCAAGTTAGGCCATAAATAAATACCACGGCGTTTTACTTTTTGCCCTTCATGCGTTTGTTCTTCTTCTTCTACTTCAAAGGTGATGCCATCAAAAGAATGATCTTCTTTATTTAAATCAGCATCAGGTTTAAGAGAATTTGTCATTATTTTCAATTCCTCGAGAATATTTTGACTTCTTTAGTGGCGAGGTGGATTATTCACCCACCAACCAACGCACAGCGGCATGACCACCATTTTCACTCATACGTAAATGCGGGAATAGCCATTGTAAGGCTTGGTCTGCATCTTCAGAGAATTTCCAAGGCGGGTTAATCACAAGTAGACCACAACCATTCAAGCCAACTGGCGTATCATCAGGCCAAACACAAATTTCACAAATTAATTGGCGACGAATTCCTGTTTTGAACATTTTCTTTTCAAAACGTTCAATCATGGCGCGATCTTTGATCGGATACCACACTGCAAATACACCCGTTGGCCATTTTTTATGTGCGGCTTGGAGTATTTCAACCAATTGTGGAAAATCTTTACGCTCGATTTCGTATGGTGGGTCAATCATGACCAATCCACGTTTTTCTTTAGGCGGAATGACACCCATCAAACCTTCATAAAAATCACGCTCATGCAAGCCCGCACGTTTATCGCGAATATTAAAATACAATTGTTGAAACACATCACGCTGCATTTCAAATATAGTTGCTTTATCAATATCACGCATGCCTTCAAGCGCAAACCAAGGTGAACCTGGATAAGCGCCTTTACCTGAACCTGCACGCATATCTTCAACAATTTTAAGATATTGTTTTATGCCTTCAGGTGCATTACGTTTAATCGAATCATCAAGCTTGACCAAACGATGGATACCCGTTAAAAACTCACCTGATTTTTGTGCTTCAGACGTAGATAAATCATATTTACCTGCACCACCATGGGTATCGATATATCGATAAGGTTTATCTTTAGCATTTAAACGAGCGAGCAGTTGAAGCAAAAGTACATGCTTCATAACATCGGCAAAGTTACCCGCATGGAAATGGTGACGGTAATTCATGTTGACAATTATTCCTCAATTCAAATGATAGTTTAACATGAAAGAAAAAAGTATTCTTTAGCGTTGATGTGATCATCTAAAATTGCACTGTAATCAACTTACTAATGAACTGGAGTTCTATGCAACATTCCTCTTTCGCAAGTTCATGGAGCTTAGATCAAATTTTAGATGATTTAAATGAATTTGGTTTTGCTCTCATTGATGATGTCTACTCGACTGAATATGTGGAGTCGCTAGTACAAGAATGTAGCACCCATCTTGCTGAATTCAGAGCAGCAGGAGTACAAAACGGCGTTGTCAGTCATATCCGTAGTGACCATATTCTATGGATTGATGGTCAGTTACCGATTGCCCAACAGCATATCAAAGCTTTAGAAGAGTTCTCACAAGCGTTAAATCAGGCGTTTTATCTTGGGATTAAAGAAGTAGAAGCACATTTTGCCTGCTATAACGCGGGTGAATTTTATGCTTTACATCGTGATAATCCTCAACAAAAAAATGACCGAATGATTTCAACCGTTTTTTATCTACATAAAGATTGGCAGGAAGATTGGGGCGGTCAATTACGTTTGCAGGATAAAAATGGTCAATGGCATATTATCCAGCCCACGCCTAATCGTCTGGCGATTTTCCAGAGCGATTTATTACATGAGGTTCTACGCTCAAAACACCAGCGCTTGTCGATTACTGCATGGTTACGCAGTGGAGGCTCAATCTGGAATCAGGGCTAAGCCCTTTAAATTCCTGAAAACAGCCTTATATAACTAGGCATAACTGATGATTCTGGATCAATACATGTCAAATGAGACGAAACAAGTCATTGCACGAATTGGTGAAACTGACCAACTCTTTTTAGAGAACAACAGTCCTGAACTTGCTTTAGAGCGTGCTGATCTGCGTTTACAGCTGGTCGTACTCAGCCATGTACGTCAGGAACAATTACACTTCTTACAGGAAGCAATCGTACTGTTGGAACAAGCACGTATTGAATATGATGAAATGCCATTAAGCTTGTATTTGAATTTGTCTTTATGTTTAGCTAAAGCGTATATGATTTACTTTGAGCTCACTAAAGAGCAGCGTTTTGCTTTAATTACACAGCAAATTCTTAAACCTTTGGCATATACAGAACACTTAGAGATTTATTTCTTCTTGGCTTACGCTTCAGCTGCGAAGCAAGAACCAGCATTAACACGGCATTGGCTAACGAAATACGTATCTTGCTTAGAACATGATTTAGAGTTATTGCAGCTTCATCCTGCTTTTGGTGAAGTCCGCAAAGAAGAATGGTTTAGTACCCTATTACGCAATAAAGCTCACTGATGTGAGCTTTATTTTTACTGAATCATTACTTGGTACTGTCTACATGCAACTGTTGATTCAGTTCATCAATCACAATGGCCCATTCATCATCTTTGTCCCAATGACTTTTTAGAAAATCTCGCTGACCTGCGCTCCAGAACTCAGCTTCATGCAATTTCTGGTCAGCACTGAGCTGATGCGTTTTCACAAAACTTTCAATTGCAGCATCATCCGCATCAAGCCCCAATTGTTCAAATAAAAGTTCGAATGTCGGTTGTTGTTCAAACATTATTATTCTCCAAAACAAGTTACTTAATATAAATAATTTAACAGTAATACTGCTAACATACAGAAAGATGCCTATATTTTCTTGTTGTTTTTTGTGTGTACTCAGCATAAAAAAAGCACCTTATGAAAGGTGCTTTTTCAATCTATCAAACTGATAAATTAGTTCAACATGTCTGCAATTGCAGCACGTTCTTCTTCAAGTTCATTTAACGTGAAGTTGATACGCTCACGGCTGAACTCGTCGATTTCTAAACCCTGAACGATTTTGTATTCACCGTTTTCAGTTGTTACAGGGAAACCAAACATAACACCTTCTGGAATACCATAAGAACCGTCAGAAGGAATACCCATAGTTACCCATTGACCATTTGTACCTAATGCCCAATCACGCATATGATCGATTGCAGCATTCGCAGCTGAAGCAGCTGAAGACAAACCACGCGCTTCGATAATCGCAGCACCACGTTTACCAACTGTAGGAAGGAATACATCTTTGTTCCAAGCCGCATCGTTGATTTTGTCTTTTAAGCTTACACCATTTGCTTTAGCAAAACGGTAGTCAGCATACATTGTTGGAGAGTGGTTACCCCAAACTGTCATATCTTCGATGTCAGAAACTGCAACACCAGCTTTTTGAGCAAGTTGAGTTAACGCACGGTTGTGGTCAAGACGTAACATTGCTGTAAAGTTTTTCGCTGGAAGATCTGGAGCAGATTTCATTGCGATGTATGCATTGGTATTTGCAGGGTTACCTACAACCAATACTTTAACGTCACGGCTAGCAACTTCGTTAAGTGCTTGACCTTGACCAATAAAGATTTCGCCATTTACTTTTAATAAGTCAGCACGTTCCATACCTGGACCACGTGGACGTGAACCAACTAATAAAGCATAGTCAGCATCTTTAAATGCAACTTTAGGATCATCAGTCCCGATCATGCCTGCCAATAAAGGGAAAGCACAGTCATCAAGTTCCATCATTACGCCTTTAAGCGCTTGTTGAGCTTTCTCAAAAGGAACTTCAAGCAATTGTAAAATTACAGGTTGATCTTTACCTAACATTTCACCGCTTGCGATACGGAATAATAAGCTATAACCAATTTGACCTGCAGCGCCTGTAACGGCAACACGAACGGGTTGCTTCATGTGATATTCTCCAATGAGATGCGTTTGCACAATTGAACACTAAAGTGGTTCAATCGAATTATCATAAACGGCAAATATTGTACTCTAAAGCAAACACAGATGCATTTAAAAGAGAATGGATTTCAACAAAAGTCTGATAGAAAATACAAATTAAGTGAAGAAAAAGCTTAATAACTGCCTTTAATTGTAAATTCATTTGGACATCCCGTCACAATGTGACTTGCACATTGTTTGTATTGCCCATTTTTTTGATAACACACCCGAATCTCAGTCAAAATGGAATCAAATTTTGAAGACTGGCAGGTAAAGCGAATTCCTGTAGGAGGTAATGACGGGTTTAATTTCATAAATTGTTGTCGAAGGTTTTCTTTTTGCACTTCAATGGTATTCGGACTCGTTAAATCAGCAGGTACTTTTAAGCGCTCAGCAAAATTAATAATCGTTCTAAAATATTGACTGGCATTCATCGACATACACCCTCCAACATCTTGCCAGAGTTGCACACGTGCATTTTCATCGGGCATTACACGCGCCACAACTTTAGCTTGCAAGGGAGATAATTTCGCAGAAGTTTTAGTGGAACAATCCCGATTTAAAGGAACTTCCGGCAATAAGCTTGCGATAGTAAGAGAATAACCTTCTAAACATTTACGCTGTTTCTGTCTTGATGAATCAAAGGAACAAGCTGCGGGAGTCATTTGAACATGCATCACATAACCCGAAATATCAGGGTTCTCTGCAGCATGTAACGGCGCAGCAAGTGACATGACCAAGTAACAGATCAAGATCTGCAATGATCGAACTAACCGTCCCTTGAATAAATTCATAAATTTCATCAAATATAAAAACTTCATTGTTTCAAATTAAATGTCTTTGTTTCTTTAAGGTTCATTGCGCACAGGTATTGTCCCCATCCTTTTTTCTAAGGATTGCGCGCCTAACCCTAACACAACACCATAATGCGTCGCATTGGTCATCACATGTTTGACGTAGTCACGTGTTTCCAACAATGGAATAGTTTCTGTGTATTGATCAGCCGCCATGGTTTGAAAATCTGGCTGCCATCGTTTTGCACGATTTGGGCCAGCATTGTAACCTGCTGTTGCCAATACAGCATTACCACTCAGTTGGCTTTGAATCATTGACAGATAGTATGTCCCATAACGAATATTGGTATTCATTTCACTTAGAGCCGCTGGGTTATAAGTTTCACCCATTTGGCGTGCAACTAACTTTGCAGTATTCGGCATAATTTGCATTAAACCACCTGCGCCCACATGTGAACGTGCTGATGTAACAAACCGACTTTCTTGGCGCATTAAACCATATGCCCAAGCTGGATCAATACCAGCATTGTAACTGTGACTCGTGACATTACTACGGTGTGGTGTTGTATAACGATAAGTATCATTATGGCGCGAGGTCGTGCGGTCTGCGGCATAGATTGCTCTGTCATACCAACCAATATCATGCGCTTGCTTAGCGGCAGATAAAAGTAAACCATCATCATGCTGCAAATACGCTTGGCGGACTGCCCAATTCCATTCGCGATTAATGTAGTTTGCTGGTGCATCAATATTTTTTAAAGCAAATGCACGTTTAAAGTGGATATTTTGGTTTAAACGTTGAATATCTTGTGAACTTGGTTGCTCGTTATAAGGTTGATGATTATAACGTTCACCTAAACGATCTTTGGCTAACAAATTATGGTAGTCATCCCCAGCTTGTGCCAGTTTACGGTAAATCTGTTGAGCAGCTTGCTTTGAAGCAGCATCTGGGCGCTGCTCAGATGCACGAGCAAGCCAGTACTGCCAACGATCTTCTTGTTTCTGCGTGATTGACATCACATCAATTGCACGAATTAAACTTTCCCAAGCACCAAAACGAATTGCTTGACGTGCATAAATTTCTGCTTCTTCTGGGCTAAACGGATAATCATAACTTTGATCATAGGCATTTAACACTTCTCGGTTAAAGCCATTCTTCATGACCGTCGTTCCACCCACATAACCTATCGTACGATATAAATATTTTTGTACAGATTGAGGAGTGTCTTGTGCAACACGCTGAATATTTCCTAAAGCATTGGTGAAATCACTGTCTGCGACACGTCCCAATGCAAAAATTAGATATGCATAATCAGTATCGCTGGCTTTAGGAGCATTCCATAAATATGCCAATGGATTGGCTTGGATCTGATTCAACTGAGCCAAGGACAAATCCAGACCTATAGTTTGAGCGGTCGCAATCGCTAAACCAGATTGACCTGCTCGCAGTTGTCCCCAAAGTCGTTGTTGACGATCTTGAGCAGTCATCAGAGGACTAGATAACATCAGTCGCCCTAAACCATTACACGATTCAGGCTGTGTACTTGTTGTTAACCAAATATCTTTATATTCAGCAAAAACCAGACTATCACCCGTTTTGGCACGGACTTGTGCAACCGCACAACTCTCTTCTTGGTCAGGATTAGTGACATAGCTGAGTACAGGTTTTGCTTCATTAAAACTTGCTTGTTTTACTTTTTCTTCGACATAATCTGCTGCTAATTTTTCAGCCATCGCTGATTGAGGATAACGTTGCGCAAAAGCGATAATTGAAGAAGCAGGTTGTAGCCCTAGGTTGGTATTCAATTTCCAATACTCAGGGTAATAACCTAATACATCGTTTTGCATTTCATATTGATATTGATCGAGCAATGCAACGTTGCCAGAACTCGCAGCACGTAGAGCATCATTAAATTGTTCGTCTAGAGCATATACAGATGAGCAGATCACCACGCCTCCCATCGCAACAAGTCGACGGAAGCTTTTCTTATTATTCACTTTATTGCTAACCATTGTTATAAATTGGGGATGCTTATTCATCTTCATCAATACGTTTGCTCAATTTTGCCCGCCATTATAGTGTAATAAGTCTAAGTTCCAACTATTGTTGTGTTATGTAACTTACTGATTCATATTCATTAAAATTCATCCAATTTTATTCATAAACTGTCCATTTTTGTCAGTTTTTTATTCTCTGCGTTCTTGCAAAAATACTGCTATAATCCGCGGTTTGTTTAAATCCACCTTGTTTAGGAGCCTGCATGACGGTTCAAACATTCATTCCAAGTGCTGTAAAAGCTGCTTCAGAAAACACTGTTACCCAGCCAACGCACACCACTGATGTTTCAATTAAAAAGCTATATATTGAAACACAAGGGTGTCAGATGAATGAGTATGACAGTCATCGTATGGCAGACTTATTGGGTGATTCACATGGTTATGTGCTCACTGACAATCCAAATGATGCAGACATTCTGCTCATGAACACCTGCTCAATTCGCGAAAAAGCACAAGAGAAAGTGTTCAGTGGCTTAGGTCGTTGGCGTAAACTCAAAGAACAGAATCCTGATCTGGTGATTGGTGTCGGTGGCTGCGTTGCCTCTCAAGAAGGTAACAACATTCAAAAACGTGCGCCATACGTCGATATGGTATTTGGCCCACAGACTTTGCATCGCTTGCCACAAATGCTGGATCAACATCAAGCTCAAATTGAAAAACCAAAGAAAGAAAAAATTAAATTAGTTGATATTTCTTTCCCAGATATTGAAAAGTTCGACTTTTTGCCTGAGCCACGTGTGGAAGGCTTTAAAGCATTCGTTTCAATCATGGAAGGTTGTTCTAAATACTGTTCATTCTGTGTCGTACCTTATACTCGTGGTGAAGAGGTTTCTCGTCCACTCGATGATGTATTGGCTGAAATCGCGGGCTTAGCTGAAAAAGGCGTGCGTGAGATTAGCTTGCTTGGTCAAAACGTGAATGGCTATCGTGGTGAAACGTTTGAAGGCGAAATTTGCACTTTCCCTGAATTACTCCGCTTAGTTGCAGAAATCCCAGGTATTGGACGTTTACGCTATACGACTTCTCATCCGCTTGAATTTTCTGACGATTTAATTCAATGCTATCGTGATTTACCACAAATGGTTTCACATTTACATCTGCCAGTACAAAGTGGTTCAAACGATGTATTGCAAGCCATGAAGCGTAACCATACTATTGATGTCTACATCGATAAAATTGCCAAATTACGTAAAGTCCGCCCAGATATGCATTTATCTAGCGACTTCATTATTGGTTTCCCGGGTGAAACAGATGAACACTTTGCAGAAACATTACAGTTTATTAAAGATTTAGATTTTGATCATTCGTATAGTTTTGTTTACTCAAAACGTCCGGGAACACCTGCATCTGACTTACCAGACAGCACCCCTGATCAAGTGAAAAAAGACCGTCTCGCACAAGTACAAGAAGTGATCAAACAATCAAGTATTCATAAAACGGACGCCATGCTCGGTAAAGTTGAACGTGTCTTGATTGAAAAAGTATCTGATAAAGATCCAAATGTATTGGTTGGAACAGCAGACAATACTCGTTTGGTTACATTTATCGGTGATGCGACATGGATTGGACGTTTTGCAGAGATTGAGATCACTGAAATTAAAACTTTAAATTTAGTTTATGGTGAACTCTTGAATCTTGAACCTGACGTGGCGTAATGTAAGGGTATTCTTACAAGTCAACAAAAAGGGTTTCTCTTGACTGCAGCGATTCGACGTACAGTAACGTTCCCTGAAATTTCCATGGAACGTTTAAAAAGCATGCTCGGTGCGTATAACGGGCATTTAAAACAAATCGAACAACGTTTAGATGTCAAAATTACTCACCGAGGCGATGCCTTTTATCTAGACGGTGATATAGAAACAGTTGAAAGAGCCGAAGCACTATTGCAACGGCTTTATCAAGAATCAGAAATTTCCTCACAAATCAGTGCCGATGTTTTACATTTAATGATCCAAGGTTCACAGACAGATCGTGATTTCATGGATGATTCGGAACAAGAACATACAGGCTTAGATAGCGTTTGGTTACAGACCCGCAAAGGGCGAATCAATCCTCGTGGTGCCAATCAAAAACGCTATGTACAACGTATTTTACAAAGTGATATTTCCTTCGGTATTGGCCCAGCAGGGACAGGTAAAACTTATCTAGCAGTTGCTGCTGCTGTTGATATGTTAGAACGCAATGAAATCCAACGAATCTTACTGGTTCGTCCTGCGGTTGAAGCTGGCGAGAAACTCGGTTTTCTACCGGGTGATTTGACACAAAAAATCGATCCCTACTTACGCCCACTTTACGATGCTCTATATGAAATGCTGGGCTTTGAAAAAGTGGCCAAACTGATTGAACGTCAAGTGATTGAGGTTGCTCCGCTTGCCTACATGCGTGGACGCACGCTGAACCACTCGTTCGTCATTTTAGATGAAGCACAAAACACCACACCAGAACAGATGAAAATGTTCCTTACCCGTTTAGGGTTTGGTTCGCGTGCTGTGATTACAGGTGACGTGACACAGGTTGACTTACCTCGTGGGCAACAATCGGGCTTAGCACAAGCATTACGTGTACTGGAAAATGTACATGAAATTCATATCACGCGTTTCCATTCTCGTGATGTAGTACGACACCAATTGGTACAAAAAATTGTTGAGGCCTACGAAGGTTGGGACAGTGAACAGCAACGCCTGTCTGCTGAAGCTCGTGCTGAACGCAAAGCCAAACAAGAAGCATTGATTGCAGAAAATGATTCTGCGGCAGATGCGCAACACATTTAAAAGTCCCCCTCACTCCCCCTTTTATTGCAATACTTTAATCGCATATCAGGGGGACGATTTTAAGGATCTATTTTGAAAATCAATTTAAGTCTTCAACAAGACTTTCAAGCAAATGAATTACCACTAAAACGTGGTCAAATTAAAAAGCAGATTGAAACCACACTCCGTCATGTCGGTTTCGACGTAGACTGCGAAATCGGAATTGCCTGCGTCGACCTCGCAGAAAGCCATGAGCTGAATCTGCAATATCGTGAAAAAGATAAACCGACCAATGTGTTGTCTTTTCCAAGCGACATTCCAGAGGAAATGTTGAGTTTATTAGATGCTGAACCTCTAGGTGACTTGGTGATTTGTATCCCTGTGGTTTTACAAGAAGCCTCTGAACAGCAAAAAACACCTATTGATCATTTCACCCATTTACTGGTTCATGGCCTTTTACATTTACTGGGCTACGATCACGAAACCAGTGAAGCTGAAGCAGAAGAAATGGAAGCTTTAGAAATTGAGATTCTAAAAAAACTAGGGATCGACAATCCTTATCAAGCCGATGAAAGCTAATTTAAGACACTATGTATATCGTTATTTTTAAAGCTACGATCAAACAACTTGATGCAACTTACTCTGAAATGGCACAGAAGCTCAGAAATAAAGCCTTGAGTCAATTTAACTGTGTCAAATTTGAAGCGTGTAGTGAAAATGGTTTCGAAATTGCGTTGTCTTACTGGCATAGCCTTGAAGATATCAAGCAGTGGCAACGCGATGCAGAACATTTAGTTGCTCAGCGTTTAGGTAAGGAAAAATGGTATCAGGATTTTAGTGTGGAAATCTGCACACTTGAACGTGCTTATTCAAATCAAAATGGCTTGTGAATAAAAGCAAACTTATCCACATGTTCAATAAAAAACGGCTGAATTCAGCCGTTTTTTTATTTCCTATTTTTAGAATTGATAACGTAGGGTTAATGTTGCATTACGTGGTGCACCTTGAGTAATTTGGCCATAAGCAGGGAATACGCCATAATAATCCTTATCAAATAGATTATTAATATTTAATTGTGCTGAAAAATCTTGGTTAATTTTATATTTAGCCATTAAATTAACCAAAGCATAGGCACCTTGTTCAATACGAGGATCTGCGCCAACTGGTGCATTTGAAGCAACAATATAAGTCTTGCTTTGCCAATTAATCCCTCCTCCAATACTTAAAGCATCCCATTGCCCCGGAAGCTGATAAGTTGTGTATGTTTGAATGAGCTTACGCGGTAATTGCGTATTGATATCCGCTCCGTTTTCTTCTGTTGCTTTATATTGACTATATCCAGCAGTAATATTCCAATTCGGTGTAAGTCTACCACTCAGTTCAAGCTCAAAACCTTTACTTTTTGCCCCCTCAGCAGCTCGATAATAAGTTTCTAAAGTTCCATTTGGTCGAGTGATTTGGCCGACTGCTTGAGCAAGATGATCTTGTTGAATATTGAAAAGAGCTAAAGAGCCACTCAAACGATCATCAAACCATGATGATTTCAATCCAATTTCGGTGCTCTTACCCTCAATTGGCTCAAGATAGTTATTGTTAATATCTTTTTCATCCTGTGGCTGAAAAATACTGGTATAGCTTACATAAGCTGAATAATTGGGATGAATGTCATACACCAATCCTGCATAAGGAATAAATTCATGTTGATATTTAATCTTAGGAGCCTTTGAACCTAAATCTTTTTCATAATCAGTCATCCGACCACCAACAATTAACTTCAGTGGATCGAGTAGAGAAAGCTGTGTAGCAGCAAAAATTGCATTTTGTTTAACTTGATAGCTTTCTGAAGGTGCCCATGCACTCCATACAGGTTCTGGCAGCGCAGAATTCCAATCATAAATGCTTTCAGGAGTTTGCGTTGTACCAGATCGTCCTAACGCTTCGAAGTCTTGATTTGAATATTGATATCCTGCGACAACTTTATGATTTCGTCCAAACAGATCAAACTTCCCATCTAATTGTAAGGTTGCATTATCTTGATCAACATTCACTTTATAGGAACCTGCAAAGCCAGATAAACCTAAGCCTGTTGTTTTATCGGGGTTCCCAGAAACATAAAATAGTTTTGAATCCGCTTCTCTTTTGCCATGTGCATAGGAAAATTTAACATTCCAGTCTTGGTTAATTTTTTGCGTTAAATCAGCAAACCAATTGGTATATTTAACATTCCACCGAGTCCAGTCTTGGGTTGTTGTCGTACCTTTAGCTAGATTTGTACGCGTACCATCGCTGAAGAATACTGGTAAGCCACCCCACATCGGTCCACGAGGGTCATCTTCTTGATAACTCAGACCTGCTGACAACAATGTCGAATCTGTTAAATCCGCCTCACCTGTAAGCATTAAGGTTAAACGCTCTTTACTCAATAAGTCAGTAAAACTATCTCCTTGCTCATATTGCGCTACAGCACGTCCACGCAATGAACCTGATTCATTTAAACTATTCGCGACATCCCCCATCACACGATAATTGTTCCAACTGCCTCCACTGACCTCAATATTGGCCGTAGGTACATCACTTGTTGCACGCTTGCGTACCATATTGATTGCAGCAGAAGGATTTCCTGTTCCAGTGGTTAAACCTGTTGCACCACGTACAATATCAATATGATCATAAATTGCCGTACTTGCAAAAATTTCACCTGATGACCACGGCAAAGTATAAGAGGTCGGAATCCCATCAATTATATAATTATCAACAACAAAGCCTCTTGAATATAATCCCCCACGATTTGTCTCATAGCGATTTACGGACAACCCTGTTACATTTTCAGCGACCTCAACCAATGTGGTCAAACCTTGATCTTGTATACGTTGCTGCGTAACAACTGAAATGGCCTGAGGAATCTCTTTTAATTTAAGATCTAAAGGTAAAGCGGTAGATGTCGTTTCGCTTGTATAAGCATCCTTAGGCTTTCCACTTTCAGCTTTTATGCTAATGGTAGGTAACTGAGTGGTTTGATTGGTTGACTCAGCGTATGCAAATGATGGCAGTAATACCGACATAGCGAGCATAAGTGGATGTGTTTTAAATATTTTCGAGCTAACAGATAGGTACATGGAGAGATTGTCCTTGATCATACGGAACATTTGGAAATACGCACCTCATTCCCCCGAAAAGCAATAAACAAGGAGGCACATATTTCCAAAAATAAAGATATTGCAAATGATAATTGTTTTTATTATCAATTCAAGTTTTAACGATTAAACTCAATTGTTTGTTTTTTATTTAATAATCTAAATTATGTATTTTTTAAAAAATTAATACATTGATTTTTATAATTTTATTTAATTTATAAAATACATTAAAAAGAAGTACACCTTTTTAATGTACTTCAAATTCCGCATCGACAGGATCAAAGCGCCATGTTCGAATAATTCGTAATTCAGAAATGTCCTTTTTCATATTGTTATCAAAGGGTCCAAAAGGTGCTCCACGGCGCACAGAAGCTTTTGCAGCTTCATCTAAAATGGGATGTCCAGAACTTTCTATAAGACGAATTGCACGAATTCCACCTTCGGCATTCAAAATGACCATTAAACGCACTTCACCCGATAAATGTTGTTGTTTTGCTTCATCTGGATAATAACGATTACCATATAGTTCAACCTTCTGACGAAATTTATCAAGATAAGCTGCTGACGCATCTTGTTTTGCCTGAATCCCATCTACTGTTTTAATGCGTTGCTTACGACTAAAATTTTGCTGACGTTGTAAATATTGTGCTTCCAAACTCGCAACCATCGCGGCTTTAGCTTGAAATTGACTCTGTAACTCATCTAAGGTTTTTTTACGTTCAGTTTGCTCTGCTTGCTTCTGCCAGCTTAAAACCGTCATGAGCACTTTTTCTTCAAATTTTAATTCTCGTTTTTGCTGGACTTTCTCTAAACTTTCGAGCTCTGACTCTCCTGTTGTCGCATCTGCTTCCATCGGAGCTGGCATATCACTCGACATACGATGTGCTTCACGAAAGTCACCTGAACCTTTTTGATCAGCTTGCGCCAAGAAGTCGGCATCTTTGACTTTTTCTTGACTTGTACGAACCGTAACTGCGATTTCTTTGGTTGATGTATCTGTAGGTGATGGCATTGCGAACTGAATTGCAAGTACAGCAGCATGTAGAAGCATCGCCAACGCAACTGCCCCGATAAAAATTGGATCTTGCCACCAGTAAGGGGACAGTACTGAACGAAAATTTCTTTTATTCCACATGGTATTCAAGCGACAAAATATGTCTCATCCCCAACAGCAATCACCGTATAAAACCAAACTAATATTCAAAATATTAAAAAAATGTGATCCACTTATAGTCACAGTGTTTCCGTACCATCATTTTATGAAAATGTAGCAATTAATTTTGCTACACTGCAAGTCAGAAATTTATTTTTATTTTTTAGCTAATACAAAGATCGTGGTATTGCAGTCAGATTTGTTGATGATTGAGTTCAGTTAGAAACATCAAAAAATCTATAATCAATTCACTTTCTGGAACAACTTTTATGCAAACGCTAATTTCATCCGTTGTTAAACGTCTACGTAAAGTTTACCAAAAAGCAGAAGAATTCATTGAAGAAGAAAGAGAATTTGCACTTTCACAGGTATTTGTGAATGCGACAATGGAACGTTATGTCACAGAAAAAGTTGGAATTATTCAAGATCTACACGCTGATCTATATGATGGATGGCTACGTTTATATTCCACGATTGATGTCAAAGGGCTACATACCACTTTATCCGTTGATTTAAAACTTATTCAAATGGAAATGAATAAAGATGTTCAACTGATGGTGTTCGAACAAATTAGTAATACACAAGTGATTGAAGCATCATTTAAGAATATTTTCCAAAAATGGGGATTTTATATTGCGATTTGGTATTACCAAAAATTTCGTGATGAAGATCCTCTAGGAAAAATCTTAGAGCATTTTGAAGTTGTTTCAGTCAAAGATGAATTGCTTTATTTAGATTTAAATCGCTGGTTTAAAAAGAAACCGAGTATTATTGAAACGCTAAGCAAAGTTCATGTAAACCGCGCCAGAGTCCGTCCAGCCGAACTAATTGTTTGGGGGAACGTCAATTTGGCTGCCATTTTGTATCCGCCAAATGAAGATGACTTTGATGAAGAGGGATTAGATGACACAGAAGTCACGCCAATTCAGCAAAAAGACACTAGAAAATAATCGTATTGAATATGGTGGTATGAATTTCAGATTTATGCCACTTACTCAAATACCATCATGATTTATACGAAAAATTAACAAGCATTGAGTAAAAAACCTGATTTTTTCTTCATAATCTACAGGCATAATAATCGCAAATCTTAATGATAAATGAATGATTGCTCATTGATGATCATTCAAAGGATATATAGCGTGATGACAAAGAAATTATTGAAAGTAGTGAGTATTACGTCGGCTGCCCTGTTCAGTGTCAGCATGTCTAGCCATGCTCTAGCAATGGCACCTTTCCAAGCAAGCTATCAATTTAGCTACAACAACAAAAACCTCGGTTCAGCGACACGTACACTTTCGCAACAAGGAAATAATTGGACCTATCAGTTTAGTGCAAAAGCAGGCGGAATTGCCTCAGCCTCGGAAACGAGTCAATTTAGCTTTGTGGATAATAAAATTACTTCACAAAAGTTTAGCCGCAGCAGCAAAATCTTAATTCACAGTAATACGATGAGTATTAACTTTAATCCAAACACTAAAGTTGTGAATACGAAAAAAGATGACACCGCCCGCTCATTCCCATGGCAAGCAGGTGCGTTAGATGAGTTGAATGCTGAATTGCAAATCCGTGAGGATTTAAAAAGTAATTCACTTAGAACCAAATATTTAATTGCTGATGCAAAAGCTTTAGATGAACGCCGCTTTGTTAAGCAAGGCACGGAAAACATCAAAACCAATTATGGGACGTTCAGCACCATTAAAGTCGTTATGCAACACGATAAACCAGAACGTAATACGGTATTTTGGTTAGCACCAAAACTTGATTATCTACCTGTCAAAATGGCACATAATGATGGTAAATCCTCTTATGGCTTATTATTAACAGGCTATTCGGGTAAAACCAACTAACCATCTGGTCAATTTTAGCTTGCAATTTTTTAGATGCTTTTTAAAATATGCCTTTGCTTGAAAAAGCATCCGTTTAGAGGATTCTCCCGTGTACGCTTTAGAACAGAAAATCTTAAATGAAGGTATCGTTCTATCTGATCAGGTTTTGAAAGTTGATGCTTTCTTAAATCATCAAATTGACCCCGTGTTAATGCAACAGATTGGTAAAGAGTTTGCTGCTCGTTTTAAAGATGCTGGCATTACTAAAATTATTACGATCGAAGCCTCTGGAATTGCACCTGCAATCATGACTGGCTTGGAGCTTGGTGTTCCAGTAATTTTCGCGCGTAAATACCAATCTTTAACACTCAAAGATGATCTTTACCGTTCTAAAGTGTTCTCTTTCACCAAACAAACTGAAAGCACTATCGCGATCTCGAACAAGCATCTTAACGCAACAGATAAGGCGCTTGTGATTGACGACTTCTTGGCAAATGGTCAAGCGGCATTAGGTTTAATCGATTTGATTCACCAAGCAAATGCTGAGGTTGTTGGTGTGGGTATCGTGATTGAAAAGTCATTCCAACCAGGTCGTGATGTGTTACTTGAAAAAGGCTATCGTGTTGAATCTTTAGCGCGTGTTGAGTCTTTGACTGATGGCAAAGTTACTTTCATCAGTGAATAAGTTTTTAAAATAAAAAAGCGGATGAGTGATCATCCGCTTTTTTATTTAACAACAATCCCAGTTATATAGCACTTTGGAAAAGTCTCGTTTCTTTAGATCTTCTGGATGAATAAAGAAATTTGCCACACCACAATCACCCCACATAATATTGACTCCTTTACTATCATCAGTATCGAGCTGAAATAGTAAGATATAATCCATAATATTTTTGTTATAGTCTCGTGGATCAGTTTGGGTAAAATACGGATAACCGCCTAAGCGATGTCCTATTGCAGACAATGTCTCACTATATGCTACATAGAAGTCGTTTTCACCTGTTCCAATATTAAAACCATGGTCATCAATACTGATTGGCTGCTGCTCAAGTTTAAACTCAACTGCGTATTGTCCATCAAAAGGTAAATAATCAAGATCATCTTCCTCGATTTCAATATCAGAAAAATCCTGTTTAAGCTGCTGAATATCATCAATCACATGCTCAAAATACAAAATCCGAAAATCTGATTGCTTTTGCTTATTATCATAATTCATACCAAATGAATCATCAGCTGCAATATAAAACTGCAAAATCCCCTTGTCTGGGAAATTAGGTAAACTTGGAATTTCCGCAAAATTAAACTGAGCCAATAAAGCAAGAGGATTGCCATTAGAATCTAAAGGATAAGCAGTATCCAAAGGTAAGTACGGTTCTCCCCCAATCTTACTTTGCCATACAGTCAAGGCATCGTCTGAACTGAGCTGTAAAGTTACTGTTGGCAAAATAGTAGCTGAAATTTTTTCTAAGAATGGCTGCAAACTGTTCGGCAAACTTTCTACTTTAAAATTCATTGTACTCATTATCCATGTCGTTATTTATAGAATCTAATATAAAACAATCAGCTATATTAGAATAGAGCATAGAATTAGACCACGACAATCAGTGTCGCCAAATTGAAAAGATATTTATCACATAAATTCTGATAAAATCAGCGCGATTAAAAGCAAAGATAGGCGTGAAGATGCAAACATACCTGAACCTCTTACAACATATCCTCGACAATGGCGGCGACAAAGGCGACCGCACAGGCACAGGTACACGTTCAGTATTTGGTCATCAAATGCGTTTTGATCTTTCTAAAGGCTTTCCACTATTAACGACAAAAAAAGTACACTTCCGCTCTATCGTGATTGAACTACTATGGTTTCTGAAAGGCGATACCAACGTTCAATATCTCAAAGATAATAAAGTCAGCATTTGGGATGAATGGGCAACCGCAGAACAAACTGCACGTTTTGGTCGCCCTGAGGGTGAACTTGGTCCTGTGTATGGGCATCAATGGCGCAACTTTGGTGCAACCCAGAATGAAGATGGTAGCTATCAGCAAAATGGTTTTGATCAGATTCAATGGCTTGTGAATGAAATTAAAACTAATCCCAATTCACGTCGTTTGATCGTCTCGGGTTGGAACCCAAATGAAGCAGCTAAAGTAGCTTTACCACCTTGCCATACCCTGTTTCAGTTTTTCGTACAAGATAACAAACTATCATGCCAGTTGTATCAGCGTAGCGCAGATGTTTTTCTAGGTGTGCCATTTAATATTGCCAGTTATGCCCTACTTACACATATGATTGCTCAAGTTTGCGGCTTAGGTGTAGGTGACTTTGTTTGGACAGGTGGTGATACTCATTTATATGCCAATCACTTTGAGCAAGCACAATTGCAGCTTACACGTGAGCCTCTACCCTTATGTCAATTAAAACTCAATCCCGAAATTACTGATATTTTTGACTTCAAATTTGAAGATATCGAAATTATTGGCTATGAGTCACACCCTGCTATTAAAGCACCCGTCGCAGTTTAAATAGATCAGAGAGAATATAAAATGGCATGGCAAGGTATTGAAGTTGTCCACGTAGTCGCAATGGATAAAAACAACTGTATTGGCAAGGGCAATGCTTTACCATGGCATATCTCTGCTGATCTCAAACACTTTAAAGCGATTACTCAAGGCGGTGTTGTCCTGATGGGGCGTAAAACTTTAGAGTCTATGGGACGTGCTCTTCCCAATCGGGTGAATTGGGTCATCACGCGTGATTTAGAATGGCAATTTGAGGGTGTTAAGGTTGCTCATAGCATTGAAAATGCTTTAACTCATGCACTTACAGACGTACAACACTCTGAAAAAGCATCTTTATTTATTATTGGAGGTGGAGAGATTTTTACCCAGACCCTCGCAATTGCTGATCGTCTTGAATTAACCCATGTTGATCTAGATGTACAAGGTGATGCACATTACCCAAAAATCTCTGAGGATTTTCGCAAAGTAGACTCAGAACAACACATTGATGAAAAATCAAATATTGCTTTCGAGTTTGCGACCTACCAAAAATAAAAAATGGATCGCGCGTCATCATGCATAATATTGGATCACGTGAGTTTTTACTGGCGCTAGGCATTGGGCTATTACACAGTTTTTTTGCCTTATTTGTGATCCTCTCAAGTATCTGGTTATGTCTGGCATTCTGGATTCAACATCCTTTTGGAACAATCTTCAGCCGAATCATTATCATTTTTTGGGCACTGTTTGCACTCAGCCTACTTGGTGTTTATGTTAGTGGGCATATTTTTAGTCGCCGCACTGATATTTTAATTTACTGTGTTGCCTTCGCCTGTTCACTGGTCTGGTATTTTTCATTAGAGGCTCGCCAAGATCGTGACTGGAACCCTGAAGTCGCTGAGCAGCTTACTTACCAAAAGCAAGGCAATCTAGTACAGCTGAATAATGTGCGTAATTTTAATTGGCATAAAGATGGCACTTATGACATTCGCTGGGAAAATCGTACAATTGACCTAGATAAAATTACAGGCGTCAATGTCATCACATCCTACTGGATGGGACCTCAAATCGCGCATACGTTGGTGAGTTTCGATTTCTCAGATCAAAAACCTTTGGTTTTTTCTATCGAGATTCGCAAAGAAAAAGGAGAAGAATTTTCCGCGATTGGTGGCTTCTTCCGTAAATATGAACTCAGTTTAGTGGCTTCTGATGAAAAAGATCTGATTTATACGCGAAGTAATATTCGTCATGAACAAGTTTATTTATTTCCAATAAGAATGCCTCAGACCGAACGTAAAGCGTTATTTATCGAATATCTACATAAAGCAGATGAATTACGTGCTGAAGCAAAATGGTACAACACGCTTACAAGTAACTGTACAACGCTCGTTTTTGACATGATCCAAGCGATCAACCCTCAAACTTTACCTAAAGATTATCGTTTACTGGCTTCAGGCTATTTACCCAATTATCTTTTTGATCTACAAGCACTCAATCAAAATTATAGTATGAAAGAATGGTATCAATTGGCATGGATTAATACACGTGCTGAAAAATACGAACAACAACCAGATCAATCCAGTGAATATTTTTCGAAAATCATTCGACATGGATTACCAAAAGCAAATTAGTCCATTTCGCTTTTTTAACAAAACAATACTCAATCTCCTTCTATAGTCCATCTTGATTGATTTAAATCAATCAAGATATATGTATTCACTTGATGATCACGAATCCACAGTAGCACTCGTAAATTATTGCAAGATCGTGGGTAGAAATGCCACATCATGAATACATAGGAAAAATATGCTAAGGCTTAGGTGAATTTTTATGAAATTTATAAGGGATACTGAATCAGTTATTTGATTTTGTGACATAAAAAGCTAAATCTCTGATTGATGATGGGCTTTTACTTTTCAGTGACTTCGTATACTTTATTAGTATTCTTAGAATTAAAAATTGGGAAAATTTATGCAACAAGCATTATTCGGTGGAGGCTGCTTTTGGTGTGTAGAAGCTGTTTTTCTACAACTAAAAGGCGTCGAAAAAGTTGTGAGTGGTTATGCTGGTGGTATCGTTCACAATCCAAGTTATGATCAAGTTTGCCAAGGTAATACTCAACATGCAGAAGTTGTATCGATTGACTTTGATGAACAGCAAATCAATTATACTCAACTCCTAAATGTTTTCTTTACCACCCACGATCCAACTACTTTAAACCGTCAAGGTAATGATATTGGCACCCAATACCGTTCTGTTGTCTATTATTTTAATGATGAACAAAAGCAGCAAGCGGAGAAAATTATTCAAGATTTAGAAAATGATGGTCTCAATATCGTAACTGAACTTAGCCCAGCACCAACATTTTACCCTGCTGAAGAATACCATCAAAATTTTTATGCCCGTAATCCATCACAAGGTTACTGCAATTTTAGCATTCCCCCAAAACTGTCAAAATTACGTTCAAAATATCTCGAACTACTCAAAACAGAATAAGCATAAAAAAAGCAACTCACTGAGTTGCTTTTTTTTATGAAACAAATTTTAGTTTTCACTCACAAATGCAATATCACTTAGCCCTGCTTCACTCGCCCGTGACATGACTTGCGCTACTGTATCGTATTTTGATTCTTTATCGGCACGTAACTGTACTGTCGGTTTTGTTTCTGCTTTTCCTGCTTCTTGGAAACGCGTCTGTAACTCATCCAGACTAATAATTTGAGCATCCCATGCCACTTCACCTTTTTCATTAATACTGATGGTGATTGCTTTTGGTGGTGGATCTACAATTTCAGCGGTTGTTTTTGGTAAAGCTAATGGAATTGATGGGTTAGCAACCGTTGCTGTGACTAAAAAGATAATCATCAATACCAACATAATGTCGATCAGAGGAATGAGATTCATCTCATTCATGCCACTGTCGTGGTCTTCACCCAATTGAAAGCCCATCTTAAGCTTGACCTCCAACTAAACTTTGTTGAGTCGCTTTAGCTTCTGTCTTTGCAGGTGTTTCTTGCTGCAACATCGTATCGATTAACAAGCTATGTGCTTGATCTTGTAAATCATGCGCTAAACCACGATTGAAACGTACACAAATGTTGTAAGCCAATACTGCAGGAATCGCCACAGATAAACCCAAGCCAGTCATGATCAATGCTTCACCAACAGGAGTTGCAACTTGAGCTAAACCCGCCTGACCGCTCGTACCTACAGCAACAAGTGCATGGAAAATACCCCAAACTGTACCAAATAAACCCACAAATGGCGCAAGCGAAGCAATTGTTCCAAGAACAGATACACCTTTTTCTGCTTGAGATTTTTCAGCCGAGATTTGACGAAGTAAAGCTTGCTCAGCAACCGCTTTGCGTTGTTCAAAGGTCAAAGGTTGTAACTTAGATTTAAGCTTAGCCAAAGCTTGAACAAGTTGACTGTAAGCCTGTTGTTTTAATTGGCGTGTTCCTAATAGACGTAGAATAAAGATCGTCCACGTTGCAATCGACATTGCTAAAAGGATGAAATACAGGGTTTTACTCACTGCATCTGCATGTTGCCAATAAACTGAAAAGTTCATATAAGAACTCCTACATAATAATAAAATTTAATCTGCGAATGCATTTATCTTTTAACAACACTAGCGTCAAATGGCTGTCGTATCACAAAAGGCGTCGTAATACCATTTGGTTTATATGCCTTAAACCTAGCGCCATAGGTTTGCTTAACGACGTAAGCATCAAATTTCTCATTACCAGTTGATTTAATAACCTTAACATCAGTTATCGCTCCAGTCCCATCAGATGTTATTTCAAGCTCTATAACTTTCAATCCATCCTCAGGTTTAAAATAATAAGCAATCTTTTCTTCTGAAATTCTTGGTTGTCTACTCCAAGAAACCTCTCCAACACTTACTTTTTTAGGCTTATTACGATTTTCTTGCTCACGAGCTTGCTGCTCTCTTAAAGCCTGTTCTCGGGCTTGTTGCTCTCTTAAAGCCTGTTCTCGAGCCTGTTGTTCTTTCAATGCTTGTTCACGCTGCAGCTGCTCAAGCCTTTGCTTTTCTAAATCTTGCTGTTTTTTAAGCTTCTCTTGAGTATCATCTTGTTGAATTGCTTTCGGCTCAATTTTCTGTACTTTTTGAGAAATAACTTTTGGTTTCTCTACAGGAAGCGGCTCTATTTTCTTTTCAATAGGTTTGGGTTCAACCTTAGGCTTAATTGGCTCTATTTTTGCTGGCGGAGGAGGCGGTGGTGGCTCATCCTCTTTAAGAGTAACAAACTTAACCTTTAGTGGCTTTTTCTCAATTGGTTTTAGCTCAATTGGCTTCATGTGGCTAACTGCCCACAGAACTCCTGCATGTCCAATCACAACCGCAACAAGTGCAGTGATGATCTTCTTTTTCATCGAGTGTGGCATATTCAATATCGCAGGAGATTGACTCATAAGAATCTAAGTACCTAATAGATGATGAAATCTTTAAAAAGTGAAAAACGATTTCAGTCATCGGATAGAACAATTAAAGTGGCGTAATAATAAATGAGAAGTGTTTTCATTTGCAACTATTTTTTTGTGAACATCTTATAATTGATTGATCAATTTAGACTCATTAACATAAAACGTTATAACATAGCATTATCGACATAAAAAAAGCATGCTTTAAAGCACGCTTTTTTAAAATTCTATTTGATTTAGAAAACAACCGTTTTATTACCATCTACAATAATTCGATCTTCTAAATGCCATTTTACAGCGCGAGCCAATACATTACGCTCAACGTCTTCACCTAACTCACGTAACTGTTCTACATTGTAATCGTGGCTAACACGTTCAACATCTTGTTCAATAATTGGACCTTGATCGAGATCAGCAGTCACGTAATGTGCTGTTGCACCAATCAACTTTACCCCTTTCTCATAAGCTTGCTTATAAGGATTTGCACCTACGAAAGCAGGTAAGAATGAATGATGAATATTGATAATCTTCATTTCCCACTTGGCAACAAAGTCTTCACTCAAAATCTGCATATAACGCGCCAAGATCAATAGATCATTGCCCTGCATCATTTCATCAATTTGAGCATAAGCTTCTACTTTATTGTCTTTATTGACTGGTACGACATGGAATGGAATACCAAAATTTTCAACCGATTCACGCAAATCTGGATGGTTTGAGATGACTTGGGTAATTTCACATGGCAATGAGCCACGTGCATGACGCCATAATAATTCCAATAAAGCATGGTCAACTTTAGAAACCAGAATACCCACTTTCTTTAATTCACCCACAAAAGTGAGTTTCCACTGCATTTCATAACGTTCAGCAACGTTGGCAGCAAAGGTTTGCATCAATGCTTCTTTGCGAGAATGCAAATGATCAAGTTCAAACTCAACACGCATGAAATAACGTCCGCCTTGAGCTTCTGTAGCATACTGATCAAGTGCGGTAATATTTGCTCCCTGATGATACAAAAAGCTCGATACGGCTTGCACGATTCCCGGCTTGTCTTCGCAAGTAATCAATAATCGTGCAGTGTGGGCGGTCGTCGTGTTCATGTGGTTAATATCACTTATTGGAATCAAAATTAAAAATCAAGCCGAGCATTCTAGCTCTTTTTTGCCTATGACTAAATACCTACTTATTCATCATCATCATTTTTAAGATTAGATAAGCTAGCAAATAAGTCCGACGGTCCTAAAGATTTCAATAATTGTTCATAAGTTTGACGACTTTCGCCCATTAAATAAGGGCCTTCCAAAAATACCATTTGTCGTAAAGCTTGCCATACCCATTTTTCTTCTAAACGATTGTTATCACTAATATGACCTGACATATACAAAAAATTAGTCCAGTTGGTCAACACAATCCACAAGTTGATAATCAAAGCTTCAATTTCTGAATCAGTCATCTTCATCAAACCTGCATCCACAAAGGCACGATAAATTTTTTGCCCTTGCTGCATCACCTGCCCCGCAAAACGAGGATAAATTTTTCTGAAGTCTTCGTTATTTTCAACAAGATGATAGACGTCACGGTGAATAAAGCGATAAGCCCACAACTGATTACTCAAAACTTGGAAATAACTAATTTTATCATTGGCATTTAAAGGTCGATCTGTTGGTAATGCCAGCATTTCCAAGGTTTCAGCCTGATATTGCTGTGCTAATTCTTTAATAATTTCCTGTTTATTACGGAAGTGATAGTACAGATTGCCTGGGCTAATTCCGAGTTCAGCAGCAATATGATTGGTTGTGACCGAACGTTCTCCACGCTCATTAAACAACTGCAAACTGATTTGCAGAATTCGATCTTTTGTTTTATTCGGTTTAGCGTGCGACATTGAGTTTAACCATCTATAACATTATCAATAGGTTATAAAACAAACCTATAAAGCGACTTGACACTTTAGAGTATTTACTCTAAAAATTAAAAAATAATAAGCTTTCTTTTGGTCCACTCCTATGAACAGTCAAACAAAAACAACCGCTATGACACCTCATGTTGATGTGAAACGGCTACATGATTTGCTTGAACAGCAAAAAGCAGCTTACCAACGCCATCCTGTGCCAAGCGCCAAAGAACGTATTGAACGCTTAGCTCGACTTAAAAATATCTTGGTAAAATATCAAGATCAATTTGCTAACGCAATTAGTCAAGATTATGGCAATCGTGCCATTATGGAAACCAAAATTGGCGAAGTTCTAACATGTTTAGAACATATCAAATACTATAGCAAGAACTTAACAGAGTGGATGAAACCCTCTAAGCGCCATATCAGCATGTTACACCAACCTGCAAAAGGCTGGGTACAATATCAACCATTAGGTGTGATTGGTATTATTGCACCATGGAACTATCCATTATTACTTTCAGTCGGCCCATTGATCTGCGCAATCGCTGCAGGCAACCATGCCATGATCAAAATTTCGAGCGCATCATCGCATTTTGGGATGGTATTAGAAAATGCACTTGCGGAAGTATTTCCCCAGGAACTTGTAAGTGTTATCAATGGTGGGGGCGTGATTTCAGATGCCTTTAGTCATTTAGCATTTGATAAATTAATTTTCACAGGTTCAACTTCTGTCGGCAAAACTGTTATGGCAGCAGCATCACAGAACTTAGTGCCTGTAATTTTAGAGCTAGGTGGAAAATCGCCTGCTCTTGTACATTCGGCAATGAATATTCGTGATGTGGCACAACGTATTGCGGTAGGTAAACTTTGGAATGCAGGTCAAACTTGCGTTGCACCTGATTACATGTTCCTACCTAAAGGCAAAACAGCAGAATTCACCAAGCACTATAACGACTTTGTGAATACGATGTACCCAACGCTACGTGACAATAAAGATTACACGTCAATTGTGAATGACAAACAATACAATCGTCTTCAAGGCTATTTAGAAGATGCACGTGATCAAGGTGCGACGATCGTCGAGTTAAACAGCAAGAAAGAATCTTTAACCGAAGTCCGTAAAATTGCACCAACGTTACTCACAGGTGTAACCACAGAAATGGAAATTATGAAGAATGAAATCTTTGGTCCAATTCTTCCTATTCTAGAATATGAACATATTGAAGATGCGCTTCAATTTATCAATAGTCGACCACGTCCACTCGCATTCTACTATTTTGATATTGATATGGCTCGTGCTGATTATGTTGCAGGACGTACCCATTCTGGGCATTTTGGTATTAACCAAACCCTCACTCATGTAGCGCAAGATGATCTACCATTTGGTGGTATTGGTGCATCGGGTATGGGCAAATATCATGGTAAAGAAGGCTTCTTCAGCTTCTCTCACGAACGCTCAATGATGTCTAACCCTGTTAGCCCTAAACTTTATAGTTTAAAATTCATTCTGCCGCCGTACAACAAACCAACGCATAAACTGCTTTTGAAAACACTATTCCGTTAAGCTGATCAAGGCATGATCTATCACACTAGATCATGCCCTGTTTTTACCAAATTCGCTTGTCTTTTAATCGTATTTTTGGTATAAAACGCCCCTTGAATGATTTCATCCGTTTACTTGAATGGCTAGTTGCACGAAACGGTGCTATATAAACTAGCAATGGAGTTCACCATGTCTAAGGTTTGCCAAGTTACCGGCAAGCGTCCTATCGTTGGTAACAACGTATCGCACGCAAACAACAAAACCAAACGCCGGTTCGAGCCGAACCTGCACCACCACCGTTTTTGGTTAGAAAGCGAAAAGCGTTTTGTACGTCTTCGTTTAACCACTAAAGGTATGCGTATTATTGATAAATTGGGTATTGAGAAAGTTGTTGCTGATCTCCGTGCTCAAGGTCAAAAGATCTAAGGAGTCTGAACAATGCGTGATAAAATCCGCCTCGTTTCTACAGCTGGTACAGGTTATTTCTATACCACTACTAAGAACAAACGTACTATGCCGGAAAAAATGGAGATCAAAAAATTTGATCCAAAAATCCGTCAACACGTAATCTTCAAAGAAGCTAAAATTAAATAATTTTAGTTTTCTTAAAAAAACGACTTCAACTGAAGTCGTTTTTTTTTTGCTAAAAAAATGTTTTGGCTAAAATAAAATGAATCACTATTTCATAATTTTTTTTGATAAATAAAAAAATTGTCATCAACAAATCCGATTTTACTTGTTACAATTTATTCGCTGTTTTCTTGGCATGTTTTATGCTGAATTATTTGTACCTTAACCGCAATGATTAAGGAGTTTCAATGCCTCATGATGTTGATTTAATTATATTACTTGCCGTCGGTTTCGGTATAGCACTTATTTTTGGCTATATTGCCGCACGTTTACGTCTACCACCATTAATTGGTTATTTGGTAGCAGGTATTATTATAAGCCCAAACACCCCCGGTATCGTGGCAGATATACATCTCGCCAATCAACTTGCCGAACTTGGGGTAATGTTCTTAATGTTTGGCGTAGGGATGCATTTTTCCCTCAATGATTTATTACTCGTTCGTCGTATCGCCCTACCCGGTGCGATTTTACAAATTGCTGTAGCAACACTCTTAGGTGTCGCTGTATCTATGTTTTGGGGCTGGAGTTTTGGTTCTGCACTGATTTTTGGTTTAAGTTTATCGTGTGCAAGTACCGTAGTATTACTCAAAGCACTGAGTGATCGTGGTTTACTCGACTCTGTAAATGGCAAAATTGCAGTGGGTTGGCTTTTGGTTGAAGATCTTGTTATGGTCTTGGTCTTAGTTTTATTACCTGCAACAGCTGTTCTACTTGGTGGACACCCATTAGCTGGAACGGATACCTCTCAAAATATTTGGATCACCATCGGCCTAACATTACTCAAAGTAACAGGTTTTATCGCCTTCATGCTGATTATTGGGAAGCGATTAATCCCCAAAATTATGCAATTGGTTGCTCGTTTAGGTTCTCGTGAATTATTTACACTTACCGTCGTTGCTGCTGCCGTTTCGATTGCTTATGGTTCTTATGCTATCTTTGGTGTCTCAATGGCATTAGGTGCTTTCTTTGCCGGCATGGTCGTAAAAGAGTCCGATTTCAGCCATAGAGCAGAAGAAGAGACGCTTTCATTACGTGAAATCTTCGCGATCTTATTTTTTGTTTCGGTGGGAATGCTATTCGATCCAAAAATCTTGATTGAACAACCTTTACATATTTTAGCTGTCGTTGCCATTATCATGATTGGTAAGACTTTAGCAGCGATGGCTTTAGTTTTATTCTTCCGCTACCCAATTAATACAGCTCTCACTGTAGGTGCTAGTTTGGCACAAATTGGTGAGTTTTCATTCATTTTAGCAACATTAGGCTTGTCACTTGGTCTACTCACCCCAGATGCACAAAACTTGATTCTTGCTGGTGCGTTATTTTCAATAACTTTAAATTCATTTGTATTTTCAGCGATTGAACCCGCTCAACGCTGGATACGAGAACGCTCACATTTAGCTCGCTTATTAGAACGCAGTGGCGACCCGCTTGCCATGCTTCCAGATGAAGTTGATCAAGCTTATTTACGTGATCAGGTGGTGATCATTGGCTATGGTGGTGTAGGACGCCGCATTAGTGAAAACCTGATGCAACAGAATATCAAGGTCGTGATTGCTGAAGAAAATCGTGAGATTGTTGAAAAACTGCGCGCGCAAGGAATGGCTGCTGTAAGCGGTGAAGCAACTGAACCTTATGTACTCATACAAGCCCATATTCAACATGCTCGCTTATTGGTAATCTCACCAATGGATATTTTAGACATTCATCGTATTGTCGACATTGCCCAGCAACTCAACCCTCAAATTCAGGTTTTAATTTGTGCTGAAAGTAAGGAAGAGGCTGCTGTTATTCGCGATGAAAATATTGGTGAAGTTTTCTATGCGAAAGAAGAAATGGCGAAGAATATGAGTCATCATATCTTGAACCAAATTGAGCTTGCTCATCAAAGTACGTTACATTAACAATCTATTTTCAAATTGAAGCATCTAATACCAATTATTCAGATAGTTGGTATTTTTTTATCTTTTAAATTTCAGTCTTATGATTTAAAGCTAAAATCCACATACTTAATAACATTTAACCCTCGTATTTGCTAAACGCTTTTGAAAGCTGACGAAGTGTTTTGATTTGTTTGCCATAACGGCGACAAGAACGACAAGCAAATAAATGTAATTGTAGATTGCTCTGCTCTATAAACTGAAGTGGTCTATCCTGTTTTTCGGATATTAACTGTGTTGCTTGTCGGCAAGTTAGCATGAGCAATCCTCCTTAAGTAACCATTTATTTTCTAGACATTCACGTAATCTAGTTCGGCTTCTATACATCAAGACATTAAAATTTGAGACAGTAATCTCTAATCGTTCGCAAATTTCATCAGAACTGAGTTCAACTACTTCTCGTAACATAAACACCTGCGCATATTTAGCAGGCAAATGATTCAAACAAGCATCAAAAACAATCCAAAAATCTTGCTGTTCCATCATTTCTTCAGGGCTTTGCCACGCTTTAGGTGCTTGATATTTATGCCAGTGCCCCGAGGCATCAAATAACTCGTCGATACTCAACTCATTATCTTGTTCATCAAATAATTCAGTCATAGTCACCAATCGAGACTTTTGTCGGATCAGATCAATGATCTTATTTTTTAAAATCGCAAAAACCCACGTTTTAAACGCCGCTCTTCCTGAAAAAGAGTCTAGATGTTGCAAAGCACTCACTAATGCTTCTTGAACCACATCTTCAGCTTGCTGAAATGAGGACAGTTGTAAAACAGTAAACTTCAGCATCTGTTGTCTTAAATCCATTAGAAATTCAGGATTTTCAAGCTGATGTAATATCTCTTGATTATTATTCAATTCAGCCTCAGACATGATCACTTCCTATTACTGTTCTGAGGATAATTTAACAAGCCTAGATTCGTGAGTGTTGCTGCCAACTGATTCAGTTGTATTGTAATCTCTTGCTCAGAAAAAGTTGGTGCAATTAATTTAATTAAGTCATGAAGCTCAAGCTCTGAGTATATTTTTAGGTTCATTTGCTCAATCAACATCGCAAATAAGGGGGACAATCTTTCCAAGCAAATCTTATCCTGATGGTCTCGCCAAACCATAATTGCGCTTGGCATTACTTCAGTATCTGACAGCATTGTATCAAGCGTCCAAGTATAAACAGGATATTGATAGGCCAAGACCCACACTTTGTGTGTGAGTTGCCAACTTATCTTTTCAACAATGTTAATGTCTTCAATTTCAAGCGTATCTAGATATAACTCCAACCATTCAAACTGCAACAACTCTTCTAGCCAAGGATATTGGCTTAACACTGGATGTCGGTTTTCAGTCAAATAATCTCTAAATTGCAACGAAATATCATTATAGAAAGGTGACTGGCATTTAGCTTTTTGAAAAAATTCTTCCAATAAAAACTGCCATTGATCCGCAGGTAGAATAGAGCGAGCTATGGGATAAACCAAATTTATAAATGAACACATATTGTTGAACAATAAATCTCGATAAATCTGCATTCGCTCAAGATCACATATTTTAATCTGTTCAGCATTTGGTTCACGAATCCAATTACAGAATTGCTGCTGAGTGGTTTGGAAAGTGCTTACTTTGAGCACCATAACCGTTCTCCTGTTGCTGCATTGTTTTAATTGTTGTCAATTCCTGATGTAATTGTTGCCATGATGGAATATTAAAATCTCTTTCCAACAGGGTTGGTTTAACGCCACAATGTTGATAACTAAATTGCAATAGCTGCCATACAGGATCGCAAATTTCGGCACCATGCGTATCAATCAATAAGCTTTCATTCATTTGTTCATGCCCAGCAATATGCATATAACGTATCCGTTCTTTAGGCATCGCTTGGATAAAGCCATGTGCATCACTGCCATGATTGATACTATTCACATAGACATTATTAACATCAAGTAATAATTCACAATCCGCTTGCTCAAGTACTTCACAAACAAACTCAGCCTCACTCATTTCTGCATTTGGCATTAAATAAGTAGATACATTTTCAATAACGAGGCGCTGCCCTAAAATGTCTTGAACACGCAAGATACGCTCAGCGACATATTTGACCGCAGCTTCAGTCATCGGTATTGGTAATAGATCATATAAATACCCCCCATCAGAGGTATAACTGAGATGCTCAGAATAGATGGAAACTTGATACTGCTTTAAAAAAGCTTTGATCTGTTGAATAAATTCAATATTTAAAGGATGAGGTCCCCCAATAGAAAGGGACAGACCATGACACACCAAAGATGATTTTTCAGTACATTGAGCCAATAACTTGGCATGTCGCCCACCAAAAACCATCCAATTTTCTGGTGCAACTTCAATAAAGTCTGGATGAGATTCCGCATTCAAAAACGTATCAATAAAATCACGCCTTAAGCCTAAACCAACACCATTCAATGCAGTCATGCTGTTTTCCTTTTTGAACTGATACCGACAATTTGAAATGTATCGGTATCATTCGGCTGATCTAAACTATTTAGCACCACACTTGCCATCTGCAACTTTTTTATCTGCACCACATTTTGCATCAGCAGTTTTCTTAGCTGCCCCGCACTTCCCTTCTGCTGATTTTTTATTTGCCCCACATTTTGCATCAACAGACTTTTGTTGTTGTTTTGCCTTATTTGCACCACATTTCGCTTCGCCACATTTCCCATCAGCAGCTTTCGATGCATGAGACTCAGTTGTAGTCGTGGTTGGTGCAGCAGATACGTGAGTGATGCCTACAGCTGATAAAGCCAATAATGCAGCGACTGATGTGATTGAGTTTAATTTATTCATTTTTGTATTCCTTGTAAGGTAATTGCTCGGTTTGTACGGAGGTACATTAAGTTAGACGGAGTAAAAGATGATTTATTACAGATCAAATGAAAAAAATATGTAAGAAGTTCCATGTTCATTCGACTAATAACTATTCAATAGCACTTAATGTGAAATTCCCATGAAAAACTTTATTTATTCTTTAACACAACATTATCAAAAAATTTCTCACTGTATAAAACATTTCGATGGAATTGCAGCGCTTGCACTCAGATTATATTTAGTCCCTATTTTTTGGATGGCAGGAAGTAATAAACTCATGCATTTCCAAGACACAGTTGAATGGTTTGGTAATCCTGATTGGGGTCTCGGTTTACCATTCCCTACATTGATGGCAGTACTGGCGATCACAACAGAATTGGCTGGTGCAGTATTGCTAGCATTAGGTTTACTTACTCGTTTTATCAGTATTCCACTCATCATTACAATGTTGGTAGCAATTGTAACAGTCCACTTACCGAATGGTTGGCAGGCCATTGCAGATCCAAATGCACCATTTGCAAACGCCCAAGTTCTCGCCTCCGCTGAGAAGTTAGAAAAAGCCCATGAAATTTTACAAAACTATGGTAACTATGACTGGCTCACTGCCAGCGGATCATTTGTCATTTTAAATAATGGTGTTGAATTCGCAGTGACCTATTTAGTGATGTTACTCGCTTTAATCTTTATCGGTGGTGGGCGTTATATCAGTTTAGATTTCTGGATGAAATATCATTTAACCAAACGCTTATAAGCCCTATGAAAGGCTTAGAATATTCAATTAATTTCATGTATTCGAATATTCTAAGCCACAGAGCTTATTTATGTTTCCAAGGTACTGCTGGTGAGCCAATCCATGCTGATTTGGCAGGAATATTTTCACCTTTCATCACTAAAGTTAACGGCCCTAACACCGCATGATGACTGACATTAGCATTATATAAAATGATACTTCTCGCATTCACGACCACATCACTTCCAACATTTACTTGACCAATCTTCATAATGCGATCTTCAAATAAATGTGTCTGTGGACCTGAAAAACTATTAAATTCAGCGCGATCGCCAATATCAACACAGTCGAACTCTGTAATATCCGCAGTATCCATATAAACATCTTTCCCTATTCGAACCCCCAAAATACGCAAGAAAAATGGCAGCATAGGTGTTCCTCTTAAATAATTCAGGAAATTTGGAATTGCGACTGATTCATATAAACTTGTAATCCCTTCACTTAACCAAACAAACATGGTCCACATTGGCGCTGAACGAGGTTGGTAGCGTCCAATTAAAATCCACTTCAATAAAGCCACGATGATAAAGCAACCCACACCATACAATAAGCCTGCGAGGGTTAAGGCCAACAATCCCATTGGAATCGTATAGTTATTAATGACATCAATCACTTCTAGCACAATCATATACCCCACACCAATCGCAAGCGCTGCGGGTAATACAATCCGTAGCCCCTCAATAAAAGCACGCATGAAACGGCGTTTGAGACTCGGTTTGAAAGTAAGATAATCTGGGTATTTCTCTGCGGCTTCTCGTGCTGGGAGAAGTAGCGCTGGAGAACCAAACCAAGTTTGTCCTGAATACATTTCTCGATTATCTGGCGTTTTAGACTGCACACCAATTAAAATATTATCAGGTAATACCGTACCATCTGCGATATAAGCACTGTTCCCAACAAAACTACGATGACCAATTTTTGTTGATTTTAATGACATCCAACCGCCTTTAATCTCCTCATCACCCAACATCACCGCATCAGCAATAAAACTTTCTTCACCCAAGGTAAGCATTTCAGGAATAACGCCTGTTGCAGTTGATATTTCAGTATTTTTACCAACCTTTGCGCCTAACATACGAAACCAAGTTGGTGCATAAATTGTTGCAAATAGACCATGTAGCGTTTGTAAACTGGTTTCTAAAATTTGGGCTGCGAACCACTTCCGATAATACGTTGCACCGTGAATCGCATAAGTACCCACCTCTAAACGAGGTAATACTATTTTACGTAAAGCTGAAGAAATCAAGGCGGTAATGATCATCATCATCGCACTCGCAGGAATGGCCAATAGGAAATAATAAAGCGCTGTTTGAATATGGTTATTCGGGTCAATATTGAAAACATTCACATCTAACCAATCAACCAATAAGAAACTCGGAAAGATTGGAATAAAGAAAATACAAGCGATAATTAATGCACTCACTCCATAGTAAACATACTCTGAAACTTTACGCATTAAAGAAAGTTTTGGACGCGGTGCCAATTGTTCTAACTGATCCACATGACCAATCTTCTTCGCAGGCGTGCCATCCCAAATTTCACCAGCAGGCACAGTCGTATCATATTCAATCGCAGTCAAAGCATTGACATGAGCAGTTTCTTCTAACACCGTATTTTCTTCTAATACCGCATAAGAACCCACATAACTATCACGTTTCAAATGAATTGAACCCAAGACCAAATGCCCATGTTCAACTTTAGCATTCTCTAAATTCACCTGAGAACCAAGACTAACACCATCTTCAATCGTTAATAAAGATGGCATACGAATATGCACTGAACTAATGGAAACATCATGTCCAATTTTCGCCCCAAGTGCTTTGAGATATAAATTCAGTAAAGTTGAACCTGATAATAGATAAACAGGTGAAATACTACTAATCCGATCTGCCAACCACCAACGGAAATAAGTCATTCCCCATAACGGATAACGACCTGCACCCACGCCAACCATTAGCGCACGCTTAACCGTGATAGAAAGGGCAAAACTAGCAATAATGACACTGACATATACCAATAAAGAAAGCAAAATTGCAGAAGGAATACTGTCTCGTGCGCCACCAGTAAAATAATGATAGGTAAAAAATGGAGCGAGCCATTGCATGATGTTAATTGAAATCAACACTGGAATTGTGATTACCTGTGCAATACCGCAGAGCCATTTATAGGTTTGATTTCGTGGATTATCTTGACCAATTTGGCTATCAAATATTGATGGCTCTGGTTGCTCAAGCATCAAAGCTGCAATTGCTCCCACTCTTCGTGCTTGGTATAAACTTTGAATCGTGAGGTGACTATATTCAGGATGTTCACGTAAATTTGAAATTAAAACTGCAGCTAATAAAGAATGTCCACCCAAATCCTCAAAGAAATCGGCATCCAATTTAATTGGAAGATTCGGAAATAGTCGATTTAAGATTTCAAATAAAATTTCTTCAGCTTCATTTTGAGGTTGATCTGATTCACTCCGATCGACCACACTCGTTAAAGGTCTTGCTTTTAGTGCTTTTCGATCAATTTTCCCAGAAAGTAATCGCGGTACTTCTTCAATAATTTCAAAACGATTAGGTACCATATAGGGCGGTAAGCGCTGACCAAGATGATGCCGAAGCTGTTTAATTTCTATGGATTGTTTTGCATCAATTTCTGCGGCTATAAAGGCGATCAACTGATCAATACCATCTTCATTACGTAAAATGACAGCTGCTGTGCCAATACCATCGAGATCACATAATGCAGCTTCTATTTCGCCAAGTTCTACGCGGAAACCACGAATTTTTACTTGATCATCCGCACGTCCTAAACAATGCACTTGACCAAATTCATCGATTTTAGCTAAGTCACCCGTCCGATATAAACTTTCTTCGTCAGGATTCGTTGCCCATGGATTTTGAATAAACTTATCCGCGGTTAGATCTGGACGACCTAAATAACCTTGTGCTACGCTTGGCCCAAAGATACACAATTCTCCCGTTTCCCCTTGTGCCAATAGCTCTCGATCAGCATTAATCACCAACATACCGTAGTTAGGTAAAGGTTTGCCAATCGTGACAGGCTTACCCTGCTGTAATAACTCAAGACTCGCAGAGACTGTGGTTTCTGTCGGTCCGTAAGTATTAAACATTTGATGGTGTGGCAATGCCCAACGCTCAACCAATGAGTCTGGACACATTTCCCCTCCTAAATTGATGATGCGTAAATTAGCAACATCTTCAGGGAACAAAGCGAGCAAAGTTGGTACAGCATGCAAAACACTAATTTGCTCTTGTTGCAAGGTTTTACATAATCGTTCTGGATCACTAACCAAAGATTTTGGTGCAATCCATAAAGTTGCTCCAACCAAATAAGACAACCAGATTTCCTCGAAAGACATATCAAATGCAACTGAGAAGCCTTGATAAACTTTGTCTTGCTCTTGGATACCTAAAATACTGTTTTCACTGCGCAGAAAATGACAAATATTCTTCTGAGTAATGACAATACCTTTGGGTTTTCCTGTTGAACCTGAAGTATAAATAATATAAGCAGGTTGCTCAGGCGTCGATTTTGCCAATTCAACAGTTTCATGTAGCGTTTTTTGTAGTTCAGTATTGGTCCATTTGCTTTGTGGCACTTCTAACACATGCTCATACCACTCATCAGTGGTAATCATTCCTACAGCTGCTGCATCTTCAAGACAAACTGCGATTCGATCTGCAGGGGTATCCATGTCAAATGGTAGCCAAGCAGCGCCACTTAAGCAGATTGCTAATTGAGACTTTAATAATTCAATACCACGTGGCAACCACAATCCAACGATGTCGCCAGCTTTAACACCTTTGAGGGTTAAATGTTTGGCCATAAGTTGAGCTTGCTGATATAACTCACCATAGCTAATCGTTTGATCTGCTTCGATTAAAGCTATTTTTTCTGGTAGGCGTTGTGCTGTCTGGATAAAAATATCGGTTAAAACTTCATTCTGCAAAAACTCAGGGTGGTGTTTACCACGAATAATATTTTTTGCGTTCATCACACATTGGTTCATTTTTATACTCTCTTTAATGTTCTGATTTCGCTAGAATTTAGACCTATCTTACTTTCTACTTACGAATCAAATTTAGTCGTTATGCTGTAAGTTAAAGAGCTGAACTTAAAAAGAGATTAAATTGAACTCTTTAGAATAGTGAATATAAGTAACCAAGTGGACAAAAAGAGATTTTAAAATATGGAAATATAATTAAATCAAAATATTAAAAATGAAAAAAACTGAACAACATTTAAATAAATACTCTTCACAGAAAATAGATCGTGCAATTATTTCTAAATCCACAAAATGCTATGGTAAATTTCTTATGGTTTAAACACAGCCATGATTTAAAGAAGCGATTAGCATGTATCGCTCGTTTTTCACACAAGTCACCTATCAATTTATACATCTACAGCTTGTACAGTAATTGATTGCTTTGATTTTGAAATAAATCGTTTAATCAAAATATTGACGCTGAATACAATTAGAAAAGCCATAACAAAAGAACCTAATACATCAAAAGGAAAATGAACTCCCATGTAAATCCTTGACCATCCTACAATCAAACTTACAAATAATCCGAAAACACCAATTTGACGATACTCAGACATCAGAAATGAAAATGCGATAATTGCAACTGTGAATGTATGTTGGCTAGGCATAGATGAACTGGAACTGTGATGAATCAAGGTGTGCCCTAGCCCAAGATCGAAAGGTCTAGGATGATGATAAAATGCGTGTAATAACTTCACAACAAATGAAGATAGAATGACCATCACCACAGTTTTAAAATACTGAAATTGATATTTTTTATCCTTAAATAGCAATAAAACCGTTAGAAAAATCAGAAAAGCCCCAATCAGATTATATGATGAGAACATAGCAACTTTTGCAAAAAATGAGTTTTCTGTAGCACTAGAATTAATCCAGTTAAATATACGAATATTGATCTCTTCAATAGACATTGCCTATCAATCCATAAGGGCTTTATGCGAGATAGACTAAAAACACGAACTTAAACCAAAATTAACTTTTATTAAATAGATGAAAATAGAAGCTACGCCCACTGTAGACACCATTAACAGAATTAAAGTCATTCCAATCAGTTAACAGCTGAACGATGCTAGATAGCATTTAAAGAAAACCTTGACATGTGCACAGCATCAATACCGTCCGAAATGTATAGATTAAATATTTGTGGTAGTATTGCGCGCAATTGGAAATCTCTTAATCAAGCTAGAAGAGTTTCGTTCTTTGATGCTCACTCTCAATGTATCCAAATATTTAGTCATAGCGTCTGTTCGATCAGATCAATCGGTTGCGCTTTGCCTAAAAATGTTTGGACATACATCAGCGATGAATTCTTATTTTAAGTTTAATTTCCACTATTTGTCATAAATAGTCCATTTTCCAATCAGCTCCATCATTTCATTAGGTTGTTTAACACTGAATAAAGGCATGATTTTTTATGAATATTGAAAAAACTCAGACACCACGAATCAGTGTTGCACCCATGATGGATTGGACCACAAAAGACTATCGTTTCTTTGCTCGCTTATTTAATCCCAATGTCGTGTTGTATACCGAAATGGTCACTACAGGCGCGATTATTTACGGTGGTGCTAATCGGCATCTCGATTTCAATCAGCAAGAGCATCCGATTGTGCTACAACTCGGTGGCTCAAATCCACAAGAACTAGCTACCTGTACCAAAATGGCTGAAGACTGGGGTTATAACGAAGTTAATCTGAATGTCGGCTGTCCAAGTGATCGCGTGCAAAACAATAAAATTGGTGCTTGCTTAATGGCTGAACCCAATTTAGTTGCAGAATGTATTCATAGTATGCAAAAAGCAGTATCGATTCCTGTAACTGTAAAGCATCGTATCGGGATTGATGACATGCAATCTTACGAAGAAATGCTGCATTTTGTTGATACTGTTGCAACAACAGGCTGCACACATTTTATTGTACATGCACGTATTGCGATCTTGCAGGGCTTATCGCCGAAAGAGAATCGCGAAGTTCCACCATTACGCTATGAAGATGTCTATCGTTTAAAGCAAGAACGCCCACATCTAACCATTGAGATTAATGGCGGTATCAAGACCTTTGAAGAAACACAACAACATTTACAGCATGTTGATGGAGTCATGATTGGTCGTGAGGCATATCATAATCCGTACTTATTAGCGGAGATGGGTGAACTTTGGAATTTGGAAGCACCTAATCGTTTTAAGATCATGCAGCACATGATGCCTTATATTCATCAACGCGTTGCTGAAGGTGCTCCACTTTCGATTATCACTCGCCATATTCTAGGTTTATTTCAAAATCTGCCAGGCGCACGTAAATGGCGTCAGGCCCTCAGTGGTGGAAATGCCAAAACGATTGCTGATATTGAAAATGCAATCATCAATATCCAAACAGCGATGCAACGTACTGAAGAGTACGTTCGAGAACATCAAAGTTAATTTGATGTTCTATGCATAACTTTTGCACATCGGAATATAGCGTAACCCGCCATTTTCAATCACTGTTGAAGTGACTGTAAATCCGAAATTTTCATAAACGGGCTGCGCATAACAACTAGAATTCACAGTAATTTTTGAATGTTGCTGAGAAAGTTTATCTTCTAAAAACATCCAAAGCTGACGACCTATTCCTTGCTGTTGTGAATTCTGCTTAACAAAGAAATGAACCAAATGAGAAGGTTGTTTATAAGCAATCACACCAATAATGGATAAATCTTTCTCGAAAACAAAATATTCAATGCTTTGCATTTCAAGTAATTTCTCAATCATGTCTTGACTGAATTTTTCTTCACCCTCTGCATTCAATGCGAAATCTTTTATATATGGCTGAATTAATTCTACTATTTGCTTGATATCTGTTGCTTTTGCTGGACGTATCACTTGTTATTCTTTCCATTTTTCACTTTAATAAACAATAGTTTATTATTTTGTAAATCACAAAGCTTTGTTTCTTTGAATCAGCGTTTGCGTATATTTTTCAATCAAAAAAGAAATATAATCTTACAAATCATTTTATTCAAACTAATTAACAACTAAATTCATGATAATAAAAAAGATTCTTTATGTGATTTTTACGCTAAGTTCTTCACAACACCCTCAAAAAGTTACGTTATTACATTGCAAATAAGTTTTTTTAAGATTTATCGCTTAATATCTGCGAGCCACGGAATTTGGCGACCGCTTCAAAGTTGTTTTAGGATTGGTTGAGATTGAACTATGATTTATGATGCACCCTCATTAGATTCGATGATGCATGCACAGACTCAAAATGCAGTCATTATGCTCAGAGAAACTCCCGCAGATATTACACCGCCATACGCATTATCCAAGAATTCGCAGCAAATTAACTTACAGAAGTTTTCAGATAAACTTTCTCGTGTTTCCTCATTTCATAGTTCAGCAAAGTGTGCCAAATCAATTCGTATCGCATTACAAACAGCGGGCGCAAAAATTGCACAACATCCTATAGCCGCCTCAGATTGGGGTGGAACGCTACAAAAGATTGGCTATAAGCAAATTGACCCTGCTTTTGATAACCCAATGCCAGGTGATATTTATATTATTCATCGCACCAAAAAACATGTGTATGGTCATATTGCCGGTTTTACAGGCTCACAATGGGTTTCTGATTTTAAGCAGACTAGCTATGACGTTTATAAAGACAAAAACGTCACTTATACTTATTACCGTCTTGGTTAATAAAAGACTGAATCAAAGCCTAAACGAACATTATGTTTTAGGCTTTTTAGCATCTAATTTTTTCAGCACTTCAGCCACCGCCACCATGGCAAAGCTTGAAGTCACCACCACCGCAGAACCATAACCGCCACAGCGCAGACCCGCACTTGGACAAACATCTGCACTGGAAAATGGGTTATCGATCGAATACACGCAAGTGATTCCGAATTTCTCTTTCGGTTTTTTACAAATCCCTTTTGAACGCAGTTGCGTGCGTAACTTTGCCAACATTGGATCTTGTTCGGTCTTGGACAAATCTGCCACGCGAATCTTCAGTGGATCGAGTTTTCCTCCTGCTCCGCCTGACACAATCAACGGGATTTTGTTAAAGCGGCAATGCAGCATCAAGGCAAGTTTGGCTTTGACGTCATCAATACAATCTAAAACAATGCTTGGCACTGGATTTAAAATTTCTTTGACATTATCAGGCGTCAGATAGTCATCAATCACATTCACTTTCATGCGTGGATTGATCTGGCGACAACGCTCCGCCATCACTTCAATTTTTTCTTGTCCGAGTGTCGAGCTCATCGCAGGCAATTGACGGTTAATATTCGATGCAGCCACCACATCCATATCGACTAAGGTGAGCTCACCAATCCCTGTACGTGCTAGCGCCTCAACCGCCCAACTGCCGACACCGCCAATCCCAATCACCATGACATGACTGTGTTCATAATGCGAAAAGGCAGTTTCTCCATAAATTTTGGCGACGCCAGCAAAACGGCGCTCATATTCATCATTTACAGGAACATCGATCATCACAGTCGTGGTCTATCTTTTTAATCAAAGCACTATTTTAGCGTGTTTAACGGGTTTTAGGTTAGCCCCGTGAAACTTTAAAGGATGATTGATCTCGACGAATTAAAATCACCAATAAGATAAAAACCATCAGGCTCATGCATAAAGCTAAAAGGTTGGCATTGATCCAGCCAAGACCACTCAAAATGGGGGCAGGTAAAAATGCACCTAAGGTCGCAAATAAGGCAATTCCAGTCTCATTGATGCCTTGGACACGATGTTTTTGCTGCTCGTTGAGACCGGCTAACAAGGTTGATGCACCTGAATAAGCAAAATTCCAGCCCACGCCCAACACGATCAAGGCAACATTAATATAGATACCGAACTGTCCAAACATTGGAATTAAAGACGATAACATCAACAAAGCAAAACCGAGATAAATCGTGCTATATGTGCCCCAGCGTTGAATCAGTTTAGAGACAAAGAAGGACGGGATAAACATCGCCAATACATGTAGCTGAATCGAGATCGAAGCATAATGAAATGAATGATGCTCCTTTAAATGCAAGGAGGACATAATCATCATCACATTCATAATATAGTAGGCAAATGCACCGCTGATCACCGCAGCGATAATCAAAGTGATTGGCAGTTTACGACGTTGAGTTGGTTCAATCAGCACTTGCTGTATCTGCTGGCGTTGGATTTTTTTGTTCCATAGATACAAGATCGGAGAAAGCAACAAGGCTAAGACACTAAAGATGAAATAGATCGCAGTGAAATCGGGTAAACCTGCTACCTGCTGAAATTGAATTGCCAATATGGGCGCAATAATTGCTGCAATCACGCCGCCCGAAATGACCATCGCGGTGGCTTTCGGAATTAAATCTGTTGCTAGCCGATCAGAAGCAGCAAAGCGATAAAAATTCGCAGTTGAGATAAATAAACCTAGTGAAAAATGACTGAGGCATAATAAATAAAACTGTTGCTGATGTAGAGCCAAATAACCGAGAACACCGGCGAAGAAAAGACAGATGCAACCAAACTGGAAAACCAAATGCCGCCCAAGCTTTTTCATTAGAAAAGAAAAAATAAAAGTGGTCAGTAGCATCGCTAAAAACTGCAAACCATATGGAACCGTAGCCAAAGCCTGAGTTGGCGCTAACTTTAACCCCACAATTGCAGCCACGGTAACAGACAACACTGCAGCAATTAAATTAAAGGCCTGTGCAACCAAGAGATAATAAACATAGCGAGGTAACTGATTCAAAACCTTTATCCAATTTAACCGAGCCTGAATACCTTAACGCTGAATGTTTGAAATTCAAACAAAAAAGATGAAAGACCAGCTTTCATCTTTTTTTCAGAAGGTGTCTCGTTATGCAGCAATCAGATTGCGTAGTACATAATGCAGAATCCCGCCTGCTTTAAAGTATTCCACCTCATTCAAGGTATCGATGCGGCACAACACTTTAAACTGGTCTTGACTGCCATCTTCTCGTAGCACCTGAATATCCAGCGTCTGGTGTGGCTGAATATCATCGGATAGGCCATAAATCGACAGTACTTCTCGGCCGGTCAGATTTAAAGATTGACGGGTTTGATTATCCACAAACTGCAAAGGTAATACGCCCATGCCAACCAGATTCGAACGGTGAATCCGTTCAAAACTCTCGGCAATGACCGCTTTAACGCCTAATAAATTAGTGCCTTTTGCTGCCCAGTCTCGTGACGAACCTGTTCCATACTCCTTACCTGCAATAATCAGCAACGGCGTTTGCTGTTGCTGGTAAAGCATGGATGCATCATAGATGGCCAGCTTTTCACCTGTTGGGATGAAGATGGTATTGCCGCCCTCTTCACCATCCAGCATTTCATTCTTGATCCGAATATTGGCAAACGTCCCACGCATCATCACTTCATGATTACCACGGCGAGAACCATAAGAGTTGAAGTCTTTTGGTTCGACCCCTTGCTGCTGTAAATAACGTCCTGCTGGGCTGTCTTTCTTGATATTCCCTGCTGGAGAGATATGATCGGTGGTAACTGAGTCACCCAATACCGCCAAGATTCTTGCTTGTTCAATATTAGTAATGGCTTTTGGAGGTTGATTAATTTCTTCAAAAAATGGCGGATGTCGAATATAGGTCGAGTTTTCTTGCCACGCATAAGTTTGGCTTTGTGGAATTTGAATCGCTTGCCAAGTTGTATCTCCATCAAACACCGCTGCATATTCCTTATGGAACATGTCGGTATTGACCTTCTGCAAGACTTGATCAATTTCAATCTGACTTGGCCAAATGTCTTTCAAATAGACATCTTGACCATTTTGATCTTGTCCAATCGGTTGCGTCGTTAAATCAGTACGGATATTCCCTGCTAAACCATAAGCCACCACCAAAGGTGGAGACGCCAACCAGTTGGTTTTTACCAATGGATGAACACGCCCTTCAAAGTTACGGTTACCTGAAAGTACCGAAGCCACATTCAGATCATGACATTGAATTGCTTCTTCAATCGGTTCAGGTAAAGGCCCTGAGTTACCAATACAGGTGGTACAACCATAACCAACCAAGTTATAACCCAACTCATCCAAGTACGGCGTTAAGCCCGCCGCGGCCAGATAATCAGTGACCACTTTAGAACCCGGCGCCAGTGAGCTTTTCACCCATGGTTTACGCTGTAAACCTTTTTCAATGGCTTTTTTCGCCAGCAAACCTGCTGCCAGCATGACACTTGGATTCGAGGTGTTGGTACATGAGGTAATCGCGGAAATCACCACATCACCATGATTCAATGGATAAGATTTACCTTCAATGGTGCAAGAGGGTTGTTCATGCGCTAAATTCGCTTTCTTGGCTTCAACCGCCGTACCGCCGCCACCTTCATTCTCTAAACGTTCTTTGGCGTCTTTGGCTGGTTTTAAATTCAACTCCATCAACGCATTAAACGTTTTCGGAACATCGCCCAACAAAACCCGATCTTGTGGGCGCTTTGGCCCCGCCAGACTGGCTTGTACGGTACTCATATCCAAGCTCAATGTATCGGTAAAAATTGGCTCATCACCGGTATGACGCCATAGCCCTTGCTCCTTACTATAAGCTTCGACCAAATCGATACGGTCTTGTTTGCGTCCCGTCAATGCTAAATAACCCAGTGTCACCTCATCAATTGGGAAGAATCCACAAGTCGCACCGTATTCAGGTGCCATATTGGCAATGGTGGCACGATCAGCCAGAGGTAAATCAGCCAAACCATCGCCGTAGAACTCAACGAATTTACCCACCACGCCTTTTTGGCGCAGCATTTGGGTAATGGTCAAAACCAAATCAGTCGCAGTAATGCCTTCATTCAACTTGCCTGTGAGTTTGAATCCGATCACCTCTGGAATCAACATTGATACAGGTTGCCCGAGCATTGCTGCCTCGGCCTCAATCCCTCCAACACCCCATCCCAATACACCAAGACCATTGATCATAGTGGTATGTGAATCTGTTCCAACTAAGGTATCTGGAAAGGCAAAAACCTGACCTTCATCATCCCCTAACCAGACAGCTTGCGCTAAATATTCTAAATTGACTTGATGGCAAATCCCTGTCCCGGGTGGCACCACACTAAAATTATTAAATGCAAATTGTCCCCAACGCAGGAATTGATAACGTTCCCCATTGCGCTGCATTTCAATTTCAACGTTCTCGGCAAAGGCATTTTCATCGGCAAAATGATCGACCATCACTGAATGGTCAATCACCAAATCCACAGGAGATAAAGGGTTAATCAGGTTGGGATCACCGCCTGCCTGTGCCATCGCAGCACGCATCGCCGCCAAATCCACCACCGCAGGAACACCGGTAAAATCCTGCATCAGTACCCGTGCAGGTCGATATTGAATTTCTTGATCTGAACGTTTGCTTTTTTGCCAATCGACCAGCGCTTGAATATGCTCCACTTTTACACTTTTTTGGTCTTCAAAACGGAGTAAATTTTCTAGCAAAACCTTTAAAGACTTCGGTAATCGTTCAATATTACCGAGGGTTTGAGCTGCTCGCGCCAAGCTATAGATTTGATAGGATGTCGAACCGACGCTGAGTATTTGTAATGCATTGAAACTATTGATTTTGCTATATCTGGCCATAAGGTCGCCCTCCCAGTATTGGCTGATGTGTTTATTATCAAATTGTTCTTTTAATGTACCCCTGTTTAGAAAAGCATGTGTTCCCTTTTAGTATCTTATTTTTAACAAGATTATTTGCTTATTCTCTTAAAATTTAAGTCGCAACGCAGTCAATGAGTTTTGCCAAAGTTGTGCAGCCAGCTGCAACTCAGACTGGTCAAGGGTCTGAGCCAAACTCTCCAGAACATAAGGTAAATTGACTGGGGTATTACGGGTACGATGCTCGGTCGAAGTTTGGCAACACAACGGCGTCATATCGGGACAATCGGTTTCGATCACCAAGTTTTCACTGCCTATCGCTTGTACCACTTGATGCAGTTTCTTGGCATTCGGATTGGTGATTTGTCCTGTCACCCCAATTTTAAAGCCCAGTTTAACCAAGGCTTTGGCTTCTTCGACTCCACCACTAAACGCGTGAGCAATACCTCCTAACTTAAATTTTTGTGTTTTCAAAATGGTAATCGTTTCTGCATGTGCCTTACGGATATGCAATAACACGGGCTTTTGATACTGTGTTGCCAATACAAGTTGCTCAATAAAATATTGTTGTTGCTTGGCAACCAGTTCGGGCTGTTTATGCTGTTTTAAAAAAGTATCTAAACCAATTTCACCTACAGCCACACAATCATGCTGCTGTAGGACTTGCTCAAGCCGCTGTAAATGTTCTGGCTGATGTTGTTCGATATAAAATGGATGTAAGCCAGGCGCCAGATAAGAGCATGGCACATTTTCCCAAGCGTGTAATTGTTGATGGGTGTGGATCAGTTCATCGAATCGGGATTCAACAAAACCAATTAACACTAAAGCATAGACCCCAACCTGTTTTGCTTGTTCAGCCAGATGTTGCCGATCATGATCAAAATCGGCAACATCAAAATGGGTATGGGTATCGAACAGTTGCATTAACTTTGACTTGGCGTACTTGCAGTAGGTGTTGAGGCTGCTGGCGTATCTATTTTTGGTAAATACTCAGGCTTTAATACCCCTTGTAATTCGCTAAATGGAATGACTAAACGTGGTAAACCGACAACATAAGGACCAATCTCGTATTCGCCATATTGTAGAATTAACCCCTGCTCACCCAATAAAAAATTATCTGTTACTTGGAATGGCCAAGCCTGTTCATATTCTTTCGGGTCAGTGGCAAGTTTGGCATCAACAATCCACACTTTAAAGGCTTCATGCGCCAGTTTGTCTAGAGTTGCTTTTTGCTTCGGTAATAATAGATCATGCAATTGAATCTGTTTTTGGTTCGCTAAATCAAAGTTATAGTAACGTTGTGAGGTTGAACCGTGCGCTCCACCCAAATAACTGCTGCTATTTAACACTACGGTTGCCAACTTGCCTTTCGGTTGTAAAATCTTTGGCTTAACCATCAAGCTGATCTGATGACTACTACTGAGCGCTTTTAACTCTTCATCAATCTTTACAAAAGCATTAGCATAGGCTTGTGCTTGAGTATCTAAACCTGTTTTTTGTTCAGCAGTTTTGGGTGCCGATGCTGCTGCGGTATCAGCATCAACGACATCGAGCATTTTACTCAGTTGATTGAGAATCTGTTGATCCAATAACTGATCAATAAATGGGAAATTACTTTGTAATCGTTCAACTGTGAAATCTGGACAGGTATTGCCTTTACATTCAGGTAAATTTACCTGCAATTTCACGGTTTCACCACGCAGAATTGGCTCAGCAGTTTGCTGTACCACTGGCGGATCTGTCGGTTTATCCTGTGATTCTTTCGGCTCTGATTTCGGCTGGCAAGCAGCAAGCAAAATCGCACCTGCAAGAATGCTATATTTATAAAATGCTTTCATTTAAAACCTATCAGTATTGTTATTACACAAGATTTTTAAATGCTATCGAAGTTAAAGCAAAACCGCTATAAGCGCATGCAATTTCTATACGAAACTCAAGCAAGTAGATTAAAACATTTGCTGATAAATTTCAGGTTGTAGCATCTGTTTGCTTTGTTCAGTGGTTAAATAAATATCCAACTGCGGTGCATCTTTACTGATTTCATTGGCACGATAATGCAAGCCGATTCCTTCTCCATCGAAGAACCAATCTGCCTGCCCCCAATACAGTTTTTTAGGAACTTGTTTCTTCACTTCTGTACTTTGTTTTTCAATCCATTGTTGATAATGTGCTTGAATAATATTATTTAATTCATTTTGCTGATTTTTCTGTATCACATCGAGTACGGTTAGATTTTTCTGTAACTTACGATCAGCAACGAAAAAGTAAAATCTGTCTTTAACCGCAATATCTTCTTGCTGCGTATCAACGCCAATTTGCAACAACACATACTGATTACGTTGTGAAGCAATACGTGTCGTTAAGCGTAGCTCATACGCTTTATTTTTAGAATATTTATCTTGCCATTCATCTGACTTTTTCACATAAGCATTCACGGCTTGCTGTAAGGTTAAATTCTTGTTTTGCTCAATTTGTTGTTGAATCACATTGGCCTGATTTTTTGCAATCCATGTGTTAAGCCACGCATCTTGGGTTTTGATAGTTTGAATATCGACATCAATACAGTTCTTCTTTTCACAGAACGGCAAGGCATAATCCGCTTTGGCTTCTTGCATATTGAGGTATGGCAGGACTTCAGCTTTTTCAGTATGCGTTGATACTTGATTTTTGTTTTGAACTGTATCAGTCTCATTTTTTTTAGGATGATCACATGCCGTTAAAGCCATCATTCCAATCATTATACTGACAGCAAAAAGTGGTTTTAAAGTATTCATCTCATCATCCTTTTTTAGATCGTTCAATTAAAAACAGCCTCTAATTTAGAAGCTGTTTTTGTGCATTTTAGTGTTCTCGCGTGTTACGGAACTGAATATCTGGCCAGCGTTCTTGCATTAACTGCAAGTTTACACGGCTTGGTGCAAGATAAGTCAGATGACCGCCGCCATCTACCGATAACTGATCATGCGCTTTTTTCTTGAACTCATTGAGAATTTTTTCATCATCACAATGGACCCAACGTACCGTATGAACACTCACAGGCTCATAAATACAGTCAACTTTATATTCTTCTTTCAAACGATAAGCGACCACATCAAACTGTAACACACCGACTGCACCGACAATCAAATCATTACTAATTTGAGGCATAAATACCTGTGTTGCACCTTCTTCAGATAACTCTTTCAAACCTTTTTGCAATTGCTTAGATTTGAGCGGATCACGTAAACGAACTCGGCGGAACATTTCAGGTGCAAAGTGTGGGATACCTGTGAAATGTAATTTTTCACCACTGGTAAATGTATCACCGATCTGAATCGTACCATGGTTATGTAAACCGATAATGTCTCCAGGCCAAGCTTCTTCCAAATGTTCACGTTCACCCGCAAGGAAGGTTAATGCATCGCTAATACGTACATCTTTACCGATACGCACATGATTCATTTTCAAGCCTTTTTCATATTTACCTGAGCAAATACGCATAAAGGCAATACGGTCACGATGTTTCGGATCCATATTGGCTTGAATTTTAAAAACAAAACCAGTGAAACCCTCTTCATTGGCATCTACCGTACGTTCTTGTGTTGGATGTGCTTTTGGTTCTGGTGCCCAATTGATAAATGCATCAAGCACATGATCTACTGCAAAGTTTCCTAAGGCAGTACCAAAAAGTACAGGCGTTTGTTTACCTTGTAAAAATAATTCACGATCAAGTGGTTCATTTGCCATTTGAACTAACTCAAGTGATTCTTCAAAAGAAGCCCAAGCTAATTCACCCACTTTTTCACGAATATCGGCATGATCATAACCATCACGTACCTCAATGTCCGTAATCGTCGAGCCAAAACCTGCTTTATAAACATATAACTTGTTTTCAAGTAGGTTATAAACCCCGGCAAAGTCACGCCCCATACCTAAAGGCCATGTAATTGGGACACAGCGAATATTTAAAACATTTTCAATTTCGTCAAGCAATTCTAGAGGCTCGCGAATTTCACGGTCCATCTTGTTAACGAAAGAAATGATCGGTGTGTCACGCATTCGACACACTTCCATCAATTTAATGGTACGTTCTTCAACACCTTTTGCGCCATCAATCACCATTAATGCAGAATCAACAGCAGTCAAAGTACGATAGGTATCTTCAGAAAAGTCTTCGTGACCTGGTGTATCGAGTAAGTTGATAGTGTGACTTTTAAAAGGAAATTGCATGACAGAAGTGGTAATCGAAATTCCACGCTCTTTTTCCATTTCCATCCAGTCAGATGTCGCAGCACGATCCGACTTACGACTTTTAACCATCCCAGCAACCTGAATAGCTTTGCCCCATAACAGAAGCTTTTCGGTCATCGTGGTTTTACCCGCATCGGGGTGGGAAATGATCGCAAAGGTACGTCGTTGGGCAACTTGTGCCGCTAATTCGTCTTTAAAACTCATGAGAAAAATCTTCAATATGTACACAGTTACGTACACATGACTCGATATGTACCATAACTGAAAAGTGAGAATTCGAAATTGGCGCAATTGTAGCAGATTTAGTGAACTTGTTTATTGATTGTTGATAAGTACCAAGTTATCCACAAGAAGCTTTACTTGCTAAAAATCAAATTGAAACGGAGCTAAAAAGATGTTCAAGTTAAGTGTAAGTTTTAGATAAAAGCGAAGCCCCTTATTCATATAGATAAACACGAAGACAATTAGCTTCTCAAAGTAATCATTTTTTAAAATATTATTACGAAACAGCATGTTGCTACCTAAAGACAGAAATAAAAAATGAATTAACTCTTTTTTAATATATCTTTTCTGAATTGTAATGGTGTTTTTTTAGTCCAGTTTTTAAAAGCACGCTGAAAAACACTTTGCTCCGCATATCCTAATAAATCAGAAATTTCATTCATATTAAAATTTTTATCACTTAAATACTCCTTTGCTAAATTTTCCCTCACTTGATTGACTGCTTTATTAAAATTAATATTTGCCGTAAACAAGTCTTTTTTTAGTTTTTGCCTTGAAACTCCCATATGTTTTGCCACCTCATCAATATTGATATTCTTATTTTTAATACAACACTTAATACCCATATAAAGTCGATGCTCTATATCATCATATACTTCTAATTTATCAATTAACTTGTCTGCTTGCTTCTTTAATATTCTATACAATATAGGGTCGGCTCGATCTAAATAAATAGTCTCAATTTCTGAAAAAGAAAAAACGATTGACGTGATGTGAGCATCAAAAAAAACTGGGCAATCGAAATAATCTTCATATACTTTTACATTTTTTGGTTGTTGGTAAATAAAGTTAAGTTTTTTTATTGAAAATTTGAGTGGATCTATCGCTTTTATAATAATATTCAAAAATAATGCAATTGCTGTTTCATCAACCAACAAGCCTGGACGCCCTCTTGAATCTCCCCAACTTAATTCAATTGAATCATTTTGACTACAAAAATTTATAAGATTAAAATCATATACTAAACGATTATAAGTCACAAAATCTAAGAATGCTTCGAATAAATTAGCCCCAGAAAATGCCAGGTAAGATAAAATTCCAGCATGAGCTAATTGAATATGTTTAGCAATTTCCAAACCTAATCCTTCGATTGGATGCTGCAAACTAATTTTATGTAAAATATTATGCCAAATTTGAAATGGTACACGTTCATCAAGATCTTTTGGTTGTAATGTATTAACATCCAAATAATAAAGACACTCTTCAGGTAAATTAATTTTATTGAATAAGCAAAAATCAACTATTGTCATTAATAATGGTGTAGCTACAGACCCCAAAAAAACAGACTTATTCATTTAAAAAAGTATTCCGTTACTTATAACTTTTTATAAAAAGTCATTTTAAAATCATAACTTCTGCGACCATTCTAATTAATAGAATTTGATAAAAAATTTAATCTCCAACTATAAATTTAAAAAAATCTATCGTTAAATATTAATTTTAAATTTATTTTTTATCCCGCTATTTCAAATAGAAATTGGCATAACTATGGCTTATAGAAAAAATTTTCTTGTTCGGTAAAACGATAAAATTGACATTAACCAACAAGATTGTGACACGTGTCACATTATTAATTTTAGCAAAGATTGTTAAAAATACATTGACAATAAAATTATCAAAAATTGACATTAATGAATTCGGCTCAATAAGCCCTCAAGAAAGCTAAACAAGCAATGGACGATGTGACCGCTTCGATAAGCTCGAATGAAGTGTTTAGTAATTTATAAAAAAGCAATATTATTTAAAAACTTAGGCGATTCATTTATTGAATAGGATAGTTCATGAGTACTAGTTGTAATTTAGATTGAGAAAAACTGTATACAATACAGAGGGGAAAAATTTGTTCTATTGCGAAATCAACTGATAGAATTTTTCTACGCTGTTTAGAGTTGTACTTACTGAAGATTTCAACCTTCTGCGACAATTAGCATGGGCCATCAATGACAAAATCATGATGATTTGCTTAAGATCCTCATTACTGATTACATAGAAAGATAAAAAATTTGATCCTGCTTAAAAATAATCTGGCGTTGTTTATTCAAATTAATAGATATTTTCTAGATCACGTGAACAAAAGAACAATAATTTTAAAGTAAAAATTCAATTGAAAATAACAACATATAATTAAAAAAAAGCCTGAATTTGCAGAACTTAGTTATTGGCTAAATACTTTTTTCAATAATTCATACACATAATCCATTTATCAAAAAGCTAAGAGATGTCAATTTTCACTATGATTGGTGTCAATACAATTTTTCAAATTTTCTATAATTTTAACTAGGAATATTAATTACATAAAATTTCTTAATAAAAATATGTGTGAAATATTCTCGTTCTTAAAATTAAGTTATTCAGCAAAGATCTTCTTTATGAATATTAAATCTAAATAAAAAGTTGAGATAAAAATGGCTAAAATTTCTTTAGAAAGTTTGACAGGCATCGATGGTTTTGTGGCGGCAGCATTGGTTGATGCTGAAAGCGGTTTAGCGCTATCAACCCAACAAAAAGGAACTCTTGATTTAGAGTTGGCAGCCGCTGGTAATACAGAAGTAGTTCGCGCAAAACGTCGTGTAGCGAGTTCATTAAAACTAAATGATGATATCGAAGATATTCTTATTACGCTTGGTAAAGCCTACCACTTGATAAGACCATTAGAAAGCAATGGAAACTTATTTTTATATCTTGTATTAGATCGTGCTAAATCTAATTTAGCTATGGCACGACATGAATTAAAAACTTTCGAAAAAGAATTAGACTTTTCTTAAATAAATCAAACCCCTTATACAAATTTAACTTGCATAAGGGGTACTAATAAATAAACTTTAAAATAAAGTGATACCATGAATGAGATTTATATCAATATTATAATTCTAGGTTTAGACATCAAAACAACTTTAGAGTTAAAAAGTGAATTACGAAGAATAATTCCAAGACAAATACATCTTAATTGGATTTATACATTAGATGAAAATATAGATCTCATCATAGTAGGCGATTCAATTTTCGATACACATACAATCCAACGTTTCATAAAACAGAAAAAAATTAAATATTTAAAAATATCAGAAAAACAAAATATTATCACTATTGAAAATAGTGACATATCGATCTCAATACACCAATCTGCAATATTAAAAAACTGGATACAGTATTATGTTATCAATAATTTATCGCACCAAATACCAACAAATACAAACAACAGTTCGCTAGAAAAAAATTCCATAGATTTAAAATACTTAAATGATATTTTTAAATTTAAGAACACTAAACTCCACCTATCAGATGATAATGGTAGTTTAGCGATTATTGATACTGGCAGAAGATTAGCTTTTTTTGATCCTCAACAATTATCTAGAAAAACAAATCAAAGTTTTAATTATGAAATAGCAACCAATTCAGATTTATTAAAAAACAATTTTACGTCTGAAGCTAATTTAGAGGATTGGATTTGGAATTTATTCTGGAGATCACCTGGATTTAGTAAATTAACATTAAAAGAAAATGAATATTATAAGCTTTTTTATTGGCCACAACCTAATCAAAATAAGGACCAAAAAATCATATTACAACTTTCAGCATGTTTTATCCAAGGTGCTCAGCTTTCTAAAGTCGCAAATGAACTAAAACTTCCAATTGAAACAGTCCAACAGTTTATATCTGCATGTCTGATATCAATGAATGGAAAAAAAATATTAGAATTAGAAAGCAATTATAAGAAAAATGAAATACTCAAAGAAAATAGCAACAGAAGCTTCTTAACTATTTTTTTCAATAAAATTAGAAATCATCTAAAAATATAAGGTTTTTTATGTACAACCATAAAATAATATTTTTTAAAATCAAAAAAAATATTTTCATTAATTTAATTAAGGATTCAATATCTGCACATCATTACACGTTAAAGAACAATCAACTTCTTTCTTTTGAAGAAGAAGAAGAAGAAGAAGAAGAAGAAGAAGAAGAAGAAGAAGAAGAAGAAGAAGAAGAAGAAGAAGAAGAAGAAGAATTAATTTATCAGTTCCAAAAAAATAAATTAAAATTTATAACAAACACAATAATTAAAAAATTAAAACTGTTTGATTTTTATTTATTCACCCAAACTAATTTTGGAATATTTATATTTTTCAATCTAAATTTAAAAAATGTATTTCAATATTGGTTGAATCTTTAAATTCAAAAATTTCATTAAATTTCAGAACTACAATTTACATGAGATTAATTTGATGTTTAAAATTCCAGACACTCAACAGCGTACAGCGCCAAAAGAATTAATTCAATTAGCAAAAAACCATGCTAACGATATTTTAACCAGTATTAGAGGTATTAATTATGTCATGTTATGCTCGACAGATGGCCTTGAACTAGCAGCTGTCCATAAAAAAAGTAATTATAATAGTACCAAACTTGCCGCAGTTAGTAGCTCTATTCTTGCAATGATCAGTGCTTTTTTAAATGAAATCAATCTTACGGGCTGTCAAAGCATCACCTTCGATGCTGAAAATGGAAAAGCTATTTTGACGTCCATCCCCGCACCTCACCACCCAATGATATTGGTTACATTGAGTAATAAAGATGTACTTTTAGGACAATTACTTTATAGCTTGAAGCAAGTCAGTAATGCACTTATTCATGCAGACTCAACTTAAGATTTTATCATTTTTCAAAAGTAGAAAGCTAAGATAAGCTTTAACAGAAGCCTTGTCTTAGTAGAACTAGAAGTAAAGAATATAGGCTCTAAGACTGAAGATACAGATGTATTAAACATTTAACATTCGGCTCGCTAATATTAATTTTTTTATGTAACTCCAAGATTGTTTACTTTTACACATATCACTATAGTTTCTAACATTAATCATTAGACCATCTATAACATTTAAAAATATATCAGTTAAAATTTTTGGTTGATCGACGTGCAGACCTATCAATAACTCTTCAATTAATTTTCGCAACCAATTTTTATGGTCTGTAATTGTTTTAGATAAAGCAGGATATTTATTTAATATTTCAATAGTCGCCTTCTGAAATAAACAACCATTATAATTATTTGAATATATCCAACGGATATGCCAATCATATATTATTTTTATTTTTCCCAAATAATCAAATTCGTCTTTTAAATTTATTTCATACAATATTGCATCTCTTATTTCAGAACCTTTTATAAGCAAGCATGATGCAATTAATTTTTCTTTTGATGGAAAATGCTTATAAAAAGTCATTTTTGCAACACCAGAATCATGAACAATCTGATCCACACCAATAGAACTAAAAGAGTTAGCATTAAACAACTTGATAGCTGTCACAATAATATCTTGTTTCTTATTCACTTTACTCTCTTTTATTTTAACAATAATAAACCAAACAATTTTATAGACATCATCTTTTTAAAATACGACTTAAATAATTAAAAATTTATTTTTAGTTCTTAAAACTAATTTTTTATTTAAAAATACTATAAAAATTAAAAAAAATATTGACACCAATTATTTAAAAATTGACACTCCAATATAATTTTATAAAATTATATTTCTAAGTATCCAAATTTATTTATCATTAATCCATTTTTCATTTATGAACCAGCTAGTTTTGAAAATAGAGTAACTCTTGATCGCCTAACTTACTTATATTTTATCAGTGATTACTAAACACCTATTTGAAATTCAAGAGTTCATCACTATTTGATTAGGTGACAGAATACACATCAATATGGTTTCAACTCTTTCAATAATAGAATTCCCTTTTCATCATTTTTCTTAGATAGATATCTGCACAGGAAGTGTCCCATGTATCCCGACAACTTATTTGTACATAAAGCCTAGACCTAAGTTCATTCTTCTTTTGCCGCCTATCCGACAAATAGTTCAGTTATAAATTGAAATTATGATTAAGAATCATTATTATTCTCAAAATTTTTCTCATATCTGTGTGAACGATTATGTCTTTTATCAAATCACGTAAGAAATTAGTATCTTCCGCAATCGCATCTTCACTATCCGTGATTGCAGTACCAGCCATCGCTCAAGATCAGCCAGTACAATTACCAACAATTCATACCCAAGCAGAACAAGAACAAGGTCTTAAAGTAGACCAATCCTCAAATAGCAAATTTGTCGTTCCTCTTTTAGATACACCAAAATCTGTTTCTGTTATTTCAAAACAGCTTATTGCAGATACTCAAGTTACAAGCCTTTCTGATGCTTTACGTACAATTCCTGGTATTACTTTAGGTGCTGGTGAAGGTGGTAATCCAAACGGCGACCGCCCTTTCATTCGTGGCTATAACTCAGAAAGCTCAATGTATGTAGACGGCATTCGTAACTCAACATCACAAAACCGTGAGATGTTTGCAGTTGAACAAGTTGAAGTTACAAAGGGTTCTGCCTCTGCTTTAGGTGGTGCAGGTACTTCTGGCGGTAGCATTAACATGATTTCTAAAGTTGCTAAAAAAGGCGATGCTTTAGAAGGTTCAGTTTCAGGTGGTACAGATAATTATGCACGTATTACCTTAGACGGAAACAAAGATTTTAATAATGGTGTCGCAGCTCGTGTGGTGGTCATGGGCCATCAAAATGAAAAAGCGGGACAACATGATGGTGCTGAATATAAACGTGCAGGTATTGCACCAAGTATTACCTTTGGTTTAGATACAGCAACTCGCGGCACCTTGAGTTATTACTACCTTAAAACCGATGATATTCCAGATTCTGGTATTCCGTACAACAACCCATTTTCTTCAAATGCTGATCCTAAAAAAGATTTTACTCATTTGAATGGCAATGGCAAACCGATTGATGTTCAACAAGGCACTTACTATGGTTGGAAGGATCGTGATTTCCAAAAACAAGAAAATCAAGTTGGTACATTCAAATTAGAACATGATTTAACAGATAACCTAACGCTGAGTAATACAGCTGTTTACACAAAATCTAAGAATGATTATCTGTGGACTAATCCAGATGATTCTAAGGGTAATTTCTATAACAAAACTACGGGGGCTTTGGATGGCTCAGTTTGGAGACGTACGAACTCTCGTGTTGGAGATACGGACGGCTTTACAGATCAACTTGCTCTAACAGGTAAGTTTGATACAGGTGCATTTAAACATCGTTTTAATACAGGTGTAGAGTATAGCGATCAGAAAACTGATCGTACTCAATATATTTTAAATGGCTTAGATTCAACAGGGAGTGCGAATAACACGTGTAATGCTGCTGCAATTGCTTCTGGTTGGTGCACCTCAGTACAGAATCCAAGTAATGTTCCGTGGACAGGTAGTATAAGTACTGATGGCGCTGATCGTTACAATATTCGTAGCAAAAACCAATCTGTTTATTTCCTAGATAATATCGAGCTAAGCCCTCAATGGCTTTTGGACTTGGGTGTTCGTTGGGATAAATTTGAAACCAAACAAACCATGACTTATGGTGCTCGCAATAATGCCGTTACAGGTGCGAATGATACAAAAATCACAGCTAAAGCTGGTGATCAAGTTACGGTTGAAAACAACAAAGATTTCTTTAACTACCAAGCTGGTTTAACCTTTAAACCAGTGGAAAATGGTTCAATCTATGTCAGCTATGCCACTTCAGCAAATCCTGTGGGCGTAGACGGTGGTGATGGTTCAGAAGGTATTACTGCTGCAATTAAAAACCTAAAACCTGAAGAAGTTAAAACATATGAATTAGGAACTAAGTGGGATGTTCTTAATGATAAATTAAACCTCACAGCTGCAATTTTCCGTACTGAAAAAACCAATACTCGTGCTACAGCTGAAGATGGTACCACTCAAAATATCGGCGAAACACGCGTTGATGGTATTGAACTTGGCGTAAACGGAAATATTACTGAAAAATGGGCTGTTTCTGCGGGTTACACCTATTTAGACAGCGAACTTGTCGATGGTGGTTACACCAATGTAGGTAGTACGACAGCCCCTGTTTACCAAGCAAATCCAAGTAATGGTAATCAAGTACAAAACGTTGCAAAAAATAGCGCTACGCTTTGGACGACATACCAAGTCTTACCTGATTTAACATTGGGTGCTGGTGCTGTCGCAATGGATAAAGTGTATGGTAATGCCACGAATACTAAGTGGGTTCCAGGTTATGTTCGCTATGATGCAATGGCGCGTTATAACGTAAATAAAAATGTTGATTTACAGCTTAATGTAAACAACTTATCTGATAAGCGTTATTTCACTAAAGCATATCAATCACACTATGCAACTGAAGCAGAAGGTCGCAGCGCAGTATTGTCTGTGAACTTCAAGTACTAAAATCAAAAAATCCATTGTTAAACAATGGATTTTAATAAAAAAACAGCCTCGTCATGAGGCTGTTTTTTTATTGTCTTAATGAAAAGCGATAAACATTATAGATTACGTTGATTGACACGCTTTGACAGCTCTTCAGCGGACTCTTTCCGTTCAGAATAACGGTCTGTTAAATACTTGCTCTGCCCTCGCGTCAACAGCGTGAATTTATACAATTCTTCCATTACATCTACGATACGATCATAGTAAGGCGATGCTTTCATACGACCATCTTCTTCAAATTCTAAAAATGCTTTTGGAATTGAAGACTGATTTGGGATGGTAATCATGCGCATCCAACGACCTAAAATACGCATTTGATTGACACTATTAAAAGACTGCGAGCCACCACTAACTTGCATCAATGCCAAAGTCTTACCTTGGGTTGCACGAATCGCACCACCTGCCAGTGGAATCCAATCAATTTGCGATTTAAAGATGGAACTCATCGAACCATGGCGTTCAGGCGAACACCACACCATGCCCTCTGACCACGCCAACAATTCATGTAATTCTTTAGCTTTTGGGTGTTCCATATCCGCATCTTCAGGTAGGGGCAAACCTTTAGGATGAAAGATTTTTACTTCAGCACCAAAGTGCTCCAAGATGCGCCCTGCTTCCATCACGGCTAAACGACTATAGGAACGTTCACGATTCGAACCGTACAACAATAAAATACGTGGTGCATGATCCAAGGCTTGCGCTTGCACTTTTTCTAAAGTGGGTTGATCAAGTAAATTCATATCTATATTTGGAAGAGTCATCACAATTACACCGATTTAAAATACTTTTTTCTAAGCCATAAAGACACACTGACTAAAGCAATCAGCACAGGCACTTCAACCAGTGGGCCAATCACTGTGGTAAATGCCACAGGCGAAGCCAAACCAAACGTTGCAATCGCGACTGCCAATGCCAATTCAAAGTTATTACCTGCGGCAGTAAACGAAATTGCAGTGGTTTTAGGATAATCATTCCCCATCCATTTGCTCATAAAGAAGCTCATGAAGAACATCACAACAAAGTAAATGGTCAAAGGAATCGCTATACGAATCACATCGAAAGGCAAGCTTACGACATCAGCACCTTTTAGGCTAAACATCGCAACGATCGTGAACAGCAATGCAAGCAGGCTTAAAGGACTGATCTTCGGCAAAAAGACATTTTGATACCATGCTAGACCTTTGGCTTTCACTAAAATCATTCGCGTCATGAAACCAAGAAAAAATGGAATCCCTAAGTAAACCAACACCGCATGGGTAATCGTCCAAAAATCTACATGAATGACTTGCCCTGCAATACCAAAATAAGGCGGCAAGAAAGTCAGGAATAACCAAGCATAACTGCTGAAGAATAGAATTTGGAAGATACTATTAAATGCCACCAATGCTGCAACATATTGATTATCACCACAAGCTAAACCATTCCAGACCAAGACCATTGCAATACAGCGTGCTAAACCAATCAAAATTAAGCCCGTCATATATTCTGGATAGCTTTGTAGAAAAATAATGGCTAATCCGAACATCAAGACAGGTGCAATCAACCAGTTTTGTACTAAAGATAAAGTCAGCGTTTTTTTATCTTTAAATACTTCAGGCAATGCTGCGTAATCAACCTTTGCTAAGGGAGGATACATCATCAAAATCAGACCAATCGCAATTGGGATATTGACAGAATCCACACTCATTTTATCTAAAGCAACAGAAGCTTGAGGTAAAAATACACCGATCGCAATTCCTAATCCCATGGCAATAAAAATCCATAGGGTTAAGTTACGATCTAGAAATGACAATCTTTGCTGAGCCATGATGTTCTCATTCAATATCTGAGATGTGATTGATTGCAGCAATCAATTCAGGACGAGACATATTTGCGCTGTCCAATGCAAATAAAGCATCTAAACGGCGGTTGATATGATCTACAGTCACTTGGAATGCCTGTAATTTTTCTGGTTTAGGTAAATCTAAATGTGAAGGGTCAGCCAAGCCCCAATGTGCTTTGATTGCACCGCCTAAATAAAGTGGACAAGCTTCCTGAGCCGCAGAGTCACAAACTGTAATCACCACATCTGCCTGATATTGTTCACAGTCATCAATGGTTTTACTCCACAAACCATCGGTTGAAAGGCTTAAGTTTTCAAGCGTTTCAATCGTCAGTGGATGAACCTGTCCAGAAGGCTTACTACCTGCACTATATGCTTTCCAATTTTCAGGTGCACGACTGTTAAAAAGTACTTCGGACAAAATGCTGCGACAACTATTTCCAGTACATAGGAAAATAAATTTCATGCGGTATTACTCACAATAACTTTTAATTTGGAGAGACTGAGATTGGTTACTTGCGGAAGTTTGTTCACGTACCAAGAGATTGAGTAATTCATGACACCAAGCAGGCAACTCTGCATGAATGCTGTAATACACCCACTGGCTTTGTCGTCTGTCTTGCAATAAACCTGATGAACGTAATAACGCTAAATGTCTAGAGATCTTTGGTTGACTGAGTTGTAATTTTTCAGTCAAGTCACACACACATAATTCTTTATGCTCAGCAACTAAAGTGACAATATTGAGACGTGTTTCGTCTGCTAAGCATTTAAAAAAATTCACTTGATCCATCTTCACTTCCTATTTGCTTATATGAATATGTAAATTTCCATATATATAAGCCAAATTTTTAATTTACTCGTTGCCCATTTTCATCAATCACCTGCTCACCATCTTCTTTAGTAAAAGCGCCCTTCTGTGGTAGTGACAAAATATCTAACACAAGTTCAGATGGACGACACAAACGTGTTCCTCGTTCAGTCACCACAAATGGCCGATTGATCAAAATAGGGTACTCCAGCATAAAACTGATCAGTTGCTCATCAGTCCAATCTTCACGATCTAATGCTAGATCGTGATAAGGATCAACATTCTTACGAATCGCCTCTCTAACCGTCAACTTTGCATCTTGAATAAGCTGAATTAACTCGCTACAAGTCGGAGGTGTATTCAAATATTCAATAATATTCGGCTCAATTCCTGTATTACGAATCAAAGCCAATGTGTTACGTGAAGTTCCACATGCTGGATTGTGATATATCGTCACATCTAATGAAGTTGCCATCGCATTAAAACCTGATTAATTTTTAAAATCTTTATATATGAATTTTCATATATATGCAAATTCATATATAGTGCGCCACGATTAAATCAGCTCTTCCTAGCCATCTCTTTTTCCAAAACTTCAAAATTCAATCGTGCAAATTACAGAATATTGTCTCAAGTTGATCATTTTGGAATACAAGTTAAGCAAATGAGTCACTGAGCTTAGAGACTTTTTCTTCTAATATGCGGCTACACAGTTGTAACCATAGAGTTCTTGCACGATGACTCAATTGCCTAAAGTTAAAGATACCTTTGTTAACGCTAAAACAGCCCAATCAATCTTAAAAACGCGTGCGGGTAAGCAAGCTGCACAAGTATTTTCAAATGCGGCAGATCGTTTCTTGAGGGGACATCAACTGGCATTGTCAGGAAAGACACCTTTTGAAGTCGTTTATGAACGTGAAATTATTAGCTTACGGTATTACAAGGCAGATGTAGAATCAGGTGAAAATAAGCACCGTGTGCCACTCGTTATTATTCCCCCATTAGCAGCGAATACCTTAGTATTCGATTTGTTTCCTGATCGTAGTCTCATTCGTTACTTTCAAAGCCAAGGTTTTGATGTGTATATGATTGACTGGGGCACACCAAGCCGTAAACAAGCTAGATATAATTTCGGTACATATATCAAAATCTTTATGCCCGACTTTATCAGCAAAATTCGTGAACATAGCGGACAACAACAACTATCACTGTATGGCTGGAGTCTCGGTGGAGCTATCTCACTTTGCTACACCTCATTATTTAAAGATAAAAATATTAAGAATTTAATGATTTTGGCATCACCAATTAACACTCATCAATCAGGTTATATTGGCAAGCTTTATCAAAAGTTAAATACACCAGCACAATGGGTGCGGACCAATACTAATTTCCGAATCCGTCAAATTCCGAGCCGCTATTTCCATATTCATGGTTGGCAAAATACGCTCGGATTTAAGCTCACAGATCCAGTGGGTAATTTTAAAAATTATTGGCAATTACTGAAAAATTTGAACGATCGGCAGTTTGTCATTAATCACGCAACATCAAGTTCGTTTGTTGACAATATGCTCGCCTATCCTGGCGGTGTAATGCGCGATATTATTTTACGCTTCTGGATTGATAACGAACTTTCGACAGGTCTCGTTAAATTTGGAGATCAAACTGCTAATTTTAAAGATATTGAATGTTCAGTACTTGCGATTGGTGGGGATACTGACATTATTGTGACTGCAGAAGCTGTACGACCATTAATGGATTTGATCAGTAGCCAAGATAAAACCTTTGAAATCGTTCCCGGTGGTCATATGGGTTTGGTTTCAGGTAGCCAAGCACCAGAAGCAGTTTGGCCTGTAGTTAGCGCATGGTTACAACAGCGCTCAAATTAAGTGCTTATAATTGCTAAAATAATCAAGGCTGTGAATCTCTTTTACTTGAAAAGATATGAGCAGCCTTTTTCATAAATAGATGATATAGATATCGTTAAATCAAAATAAATTAAGCAAAGTTGTGACGATTCAACACTAAATTTTCAACATTTACAGGTATACCCAATAAATAACCTTGTAATTGATTGCATCCTAAATTAGTTAAAATATCAGCTTGTTGCTGTGTTTCTACACCTTCAGCTGTGACGATTAAGCCTAACTTAGCAGCAAGATGAATGATACTTTCTAGAATTGCTTCTTCTTTCGAGTTTGGTTGTAAGTCTATAAGAAAACCGCGATCAATTTTAAGTTCATCAACAGGCAGATCTTTTAAATATAAAAAGCTTGAGTAACCAGTTCCAAAATCATCAATGGCGATCCGAATACCCAACTTACGCAAACGTTCTAAAGTACGAATACTTGAATCAATATGATGCATTGCTGTTGATTCAGTGATTTCTAAAATAAGATTGTGGGGCTGAATTTGATATTCTTCTAAGAGCTGTTCTAATACACTAAAAAGTTTTTTATTTTCAAATTGTAATGCAGATAAGTTGACGGCAATCGGGTAGAACGGACTATTACTTCGTTCCCATTTTTGAATCTGCTGACAGGCTTGCTCCAGTGCCCAATATCCCATCGGAATAATCAAACCTGTTTTTTCTGCTCCCTCAATAAACATTTGAGGAGTCAACAAACCTAGACTTGGATGCTTCCAACGGATGAGCGCTTCAACACCACAAACTTGATAATTCGCAGTAAATTTAGGCTGATAAAATAAAACAAATTGCTGCTCATCTACCGCTTTATATAAATCATTAATTAATTTGGATTGGCTACGGACATCTTGCTGATCTGTTGCGGAGTGGAAAACAGTAAACGTATTTCTACCCTGTTCTTTAGATGCCAACATTGCTACATCTGCATTAATTAATAAATCCTGAACATTCGTACCATGCTCAGGATACATTGCGATTCCCAAACTTGCAGAAATATTAATTTCTTTTGTCGCGATCAGATATGCTTCTTGAATAAAATGCAGAACTTCTTCTGCTAGTAACATCGCTTGATTAACATCAGTATTTTCAGAGATCAATACAAACTCGTCACCACCAATACGAAATAGCTTATGGCTTGAACTTAATTTTTCATGTAACCGATTGGCCATTTGAATTAAAAGTTGATCACCAATATGGTGTCCAAAAGCATCATTTACCGATTTAAAGCGATCTAAATCTACATATAAAAATGCTGCTTTTTCTTCTCGTAAGCGATGATGGCTGAAGATTACTTCCGCATAATCTGTCAAATATAATCGATTCGGTAACTTTGTTAATGAATCATGCAGTGACTGAGTTGCTAATTCTTTGTTTATTCTAACTAATTGTTGATTACGCTCTTCTAATCGGGCTTCTAAAACTGCGACGGCAAAACCAGCGACAAACACCAAACTGGTAATAAAAATAATGGTAAACAATAAAACGGCTTGCTCTGTTTGTGCTGAACCAAGTGCTTCCGCAAATCCTGTATCAAAATAAGTGGCTGCCATACCCGTGTAATGCATACCTACAATACTAAAAGCCATCAATATTGCAACGACAGCCTTTAATGCAGTTTTATATTTAACCGCGGTTTTATATTTAAAAACGAATAAACAGCTCAAACCGGAACCACATACAGCGATGAGTACTGAACAAATCACCAATAATGGATCATATCTCAATTGATGGTGTTCAACTGAAAGTGCCAACATCCCCGTGTAATGCATTCCAGATATCCCTAGCCCTAAGAATAATGCACCTAAAATCAGACGTGGCATAGGTAAAGTAGGTCTAGTCGTTAGCCAAACAGCAAATACCGAAGCAGTTGCGCCTATCAAATATGAAAGCACAGTCAAACTAATATCAAAATGATAGCCTTCAGGCAAATGGCTCGCGAGCATTCCAATAAAATGCATTGCCCATATTGCTAAACCTAAAGTCAACCCACTCGTTACTAAAATGCTTTTCTCAAACTTTTTATAAGCAGCTTTAAAAACGAGTTCTTCCATTGAAACTGCAGCATAACAAGTCGCTACTGCAACCAAAATGGAAACGATGACCCATGTGCTATCGTAATCAACGTGAACCATAAAGGACTTCCATGATTATTCAGTACTTTTTTTTATTTGTTGAGCGAATTGCTCGAAATCAGAACGATCCTTAACACTCAAAAAAGATACAAATTGTGTATTCATAAACTTTCCTTAACAATAACATCATCTAGCATAAGGTCAAGTCTTTTTCATTTTATAAATCAATAGAATAAAAACATATAATCATTTCAAACCAATGAAAAGACTTGCTTTTTTTATTGCACTTTTTTACCGAAAGACCAATTTATTTTTGCTAGGTGTTTTTAGTATTTAAGTAGTTACTTCTTATTTGTTTTAAACTGCACTATGAACTTAAGTCTCATTGCAGTTTTGTTGTTTTTCTCATGTATTAAGCACGATATAAAATGCTTATTTGAGATACATATTAAGCCTTTTTTAATTTTTATACTGTTATAACTCTGTTATCAACAGCATTAAAAAAACCTCGTTTATCAACAAGGGGGTTCTTTTAACTCAGAGATAAAACTTAGTTTTCTCCTTGTCTACGATTTTGTTTGCTTGAATCCTGAGTAGGGTCTCCTACGCAACAGGACAATAGAAAAGCATGAGAAGCATCGCTTCATAAGGTCCCTGTGCAAGAGTAGAGCTATGCTTCGCTAATGCGTAACATTAGGATGATCCAATAAAAAGCCCCTGTACAAACAAGGGCTTTTAAAGATTAAACTAAAACTTAGTTCTTCTCTTTGTCTACGATTTTGTTCGCTTGAATCCAAGGCATCATCGCACGTAACTTGTTACCAGTTACTTCGATACCATGCGCAGCGTTTTGACGACGACGAGCAGTCATAGATGGGTAGTTCAATGCACCTTCTTGGATGAACATCTTCGCATATTCACCAGATTGGATACGTTTCAATGCATTACGCATTGCTTCACGAGACTGTTCGTTGATTACTTCAGTACCAGTCACATATTCACCGTACTCAGCATTGTTAGAAACTGAGTAGTTCATGTCAGCAATACCGCCTTCGAACATCAAGTCAACGATTAACTTAAGTTCATGTAAGCATTCGAAGTAAGCCATTTCTGGTGCATAACCAGCTTCAACCAAAGTTTCGAAGCCCATTTTAACCAATTCAACAGCACCACCACAAAGAACTGCTTGCTCACCGAATAAGTCAGTTTCAGTTTCTTCACGGAAAGAAGTTTCGATGATACCTGTACGACCACCACCTACACCTGAAGCGTAAGAAAGAGCGACGTTACGTGCATTACCAGAAGCATCTTGGTGAATTGCGATTAAGTCAGGAACACCTGAACCACGTTGATATTCAGAACGTACAGTGTGACCTGGTGCTTTTGGAGCAACCATGATTACGTCTAAATCTTTACGTGGAACAACTTGGTTATAAAGAATAGAGAAACCATGAGCAAATGCTAAAGTCGCGCCTTCTTTGATATTTGGCTCAATCACATCACGATAAAGTTGAGATTGGAACTCATCTGGAGTCAAAATCATCACTAAGTCAGCTTGAGCAACAGCTGCTGGCACTTCAGATACTTTAAGACCTGAATTTTCAGCTTTTTTCCAAGATGCTGAACCAGCACGTAAACCCACAGTTACGTCAACGCCAGAATCTTTCAAGTTAAGTGCATGAGCATGACCTTGTGAACCATAACCAATGATTGCAACTTTTTTGCCTTGGATGATTGATAAGTCACAGTCTTTATCGTAAAAAATTTGCATCTGTTTTCTCCGCTAAAATTTTTGTCATTTCCCTTGTTATACAAGGATAGATCCTTTGAAACTTCCCAATTCTTGCATTTCTATATGAAGAATTGGGGAAGCAATTAAATACTTAAAACTTTTTCACCACGTGCGATGCCTGATACACCTGAACGTACAACTTCTAAAATGGTATTTTCAGCAAGTGCATCAATAAAACCATCAATCTTTTCAGTCGTACCAGCGATTTGAATCGTATAAGTGGTTGGTGTTACATCAACGATTTGGGCACGGAAGATGTCTGCTGTACGTTTAATTTCAGCACGAGCAGCACCGAGCGCTTTAACTTTGATCAACATCAATTCACGTTCAATATGTGAACCTTCTGATAAATCAACCACTTTAACCACTTCAACCAATTTGTTGAGTTGTTTAGTGATTTGCTCAATTTTGTGATCATCACCATAAGTGGTGAGTGTCAAGCGAGATAAAGTCTCATCTTCAGTAGGTGCAACATTGAGTGTCTCGATGTTGTAACCACGTTGGCTAAATAAACCCACAAGACGAGAAAGCGCACCAGCTTCATTTTCAACGAGTACAGAAATAATATGTCTCATTATGTGCGCTCCCCTTTACCTAACCACATATCTTTCATCGACTGACCTGCAATCAACATTGGATAAACATGTTCTGTACGATCAACCATGACATTAATGAATACACATTTATCATTAATTGCCATTGCTTCAGCCAGTTTAGATTCCAATTCATCTGCATGATTGATTTGAATACCTACGTGACCATAAGCTTCCATCAATTTTGCAAAATCAGGTAAAGAATCTACATAAGAGCTTGAATGACGCCCTTCATAGTTCATGTCTTGCCACTGCTTCACCATGCCTAAAGCTTGGTTATTCAAGCAAAGAATTTTCACATTTAAGCCATATTGCTTACATGTTGATAATTCTTGGATACACATCTGAATTGATGCTTCACCTGTAATACACACTACTTGTTGATCTGGGAATGCAAGCTTCGCTGCCATTGCATACGGTAAACCAACACCCATAGTGCCTAGACCACCAGAGTTAATCCATTGGCGTGGACGTTTGTATTTGTAGTAGTTTGCGCCAAACATTTGGTGCTGACCTACGTCAGACGTAATGATCGCTTCACCATTGGTCACACGATCAAGCGCTTCCACCACTTGTTGTGGTTTCATTTCACCATTTTGAGCAGCTTCATAGCGTAAGCCATGAACTTTACGCCACTCATTAATCTGAGACCACCATTCAGCAATTGCTTCAGGATTTGGCTTAGACACATTCATCTGTTTAAGCTGAGCTAACATTTCTTGAAGAACTGGCTCAACCGCACCAACGATAGGAATGTGCGCCATGATCGTTTTAGAAATGGTCGCTGGATCTACATCAATATGAATAACTTTCGCATTCAAACAGAATTTCGCAGGGTTATTAGTTACACGGTCATCGAAACGTGCACCAATGGCCAAAATCACGTCTGCATTGTGCATCGTCATATTGGCTTCATAGGTACCATGCATCCCTAACATACCCACAAACTGTGGATCATTGCCAGGGAACGCACCTAAGCCCATCAAAGTATTGGTTACTGGATAACCCAATAAATGTGCAAGTTCAGTCAATAATGCAGAAGCATTACCTTGAACAACGCCACCGCCCGTATAAATAATTGGGCGTTTAGCAGTAATGAGCTCATCAATCGCTTTGCGGATTTGACCTGAATGTCCACGTGAAGGCGGTTGATATGAACGCATCTTCACTTTTTCAGGATATTCGTAGGCAAATTTTTCTGCTGGATTCGTGGCATCCTTAGGAATATCAACAACAACTGGGCCTGGACGACCAGAAGAAGCAATATAAAATGCTTTCTTAATAATTGCAGGAATTTCGCTGGCGTGACGCACTTGGAAACTGTGTTTTACGATTGGACGAGAAATACCAACCATATCTGTTTCTTGGAATGCATCTTCACCAATTAGGTGACTTGCAACTTGTCCTGACAAAATCACCATTGGGATTGAGTCCATATAGGCAGTTGCAATAGGAGTAACAGTATTTGTTGCGCCTGGACCAGAAGTCACAAGAACAACACCTGTTTTACCAGTTACGCGCGAGTATGCATCTGCCATATGACCAGCAGCTTGCTCATGACGTACAAGGTAATGATTAATTTTGTCTTGTTGAAAAAGCGCATCATAAATATGTAAAACTGCGCCGCCTGGATAACCAAAAACATGCTCTACGCCTTCGTCCGCAAGCGCACGAACGAGCATTTCACCACCAGATAAAAGTTCCAACGTGATTCACCCTAGTGTTAGTACAATTTATGGGAGACATAAATTGTATTTTCATTCATTAACTTATGCACTTTTCTAAGTGTGCGTATTCTACTCGTTTTTGCTGCAATAGGAAAAATTTTCTGACTCATCAGCCGTATAAGCTGTTATTACATCTCGAATCAAAACATGTTGGGATAAACATATTTCAAAAAATCATTCTCTCGGCTAGAAAGAATGTCCATTGCAAACCATGACATTTATTCGAAGGGTGATCAAATAAGCGCATATAAAACTAAGCAAGCATTTTTGTTGCTTTCATACACAAAGTCAAGAATAAAGAAAAGGTTTTTTTAGAATAATTTTTAGCTGTTGTTTTTTTAATCTCTCAGCTCAAGGTAATTTATCGATTCAAATGCCCATTTATCAAAAAACTATTTTCTTTTGATACAAAAATAGGCATTGTGATTGGCTAATTCAAACATTTTGATCGAATATAGACGGAATTCTTTTGGGGAGATCAAATTATGAAACCATCATATTTAAAAACAAGCCTATACGCTGTCGCAACTACGACTCTGCTTCTTTGTTCTAGCCAAAATTATGCTCAGCAGTACTACAAATGGATGGATGCTAATGGTTCAACCCATTACACCACGACTCCTCCACCAAAAGGAGCAAAACGATTAGATAGAATTTCCACTTATGGAACTAGCACTCAAAATACAAACCCGCCGAAAGCACAGCAACCTCAAAATGAAAGTCAACCATCTGAAAGTCAACCCAATCAAAATACGACTCGACCACCAATAGATGAAATACCTCAAGCGCCTGCTGTTTCTGCTGCACCCATTGCACCACGTGGTATATAAAATCTAATCACAGACTTTATCGTTGTTTAAAATCTTAAGGTGGCTATGCTTTATTTGTCACCTTTATTATCAGCGAATAGCTTAAAAAATTGAAAAACATGATAAATAGAAGATTACGTCAATATTACATTACCATTTTTTGCCTATTATCGCATGTAATGCACAGTAGCCATGCTCAGGATTTTTATAAGTGGATCGATAAAAATGGAACAACACATTACACGTTAAACCAACCACCCACTTCGGCAAATAAAGTTAATAAAATTACAACTTATGGTGAAAAAATAAATTCTAAAGATACTTCCAAGAAATCAGAAAAAAATAATTCTCCTTCACAAAACACAGACGAGCGCGAAGTAACTGGAAATAGTTTTACAATTTTGACCAACAACGGCTCTTTAGAAATACCTCCTTTAAAGGATGGTGAATCGATAACCTTTAATAAATAATCGACATATAGCTCTAATTTTCTATTTAAGATTCAAGTGATACAAATGTATATGAAAAATCTAAACCTTTATTCTTTAATCACATTAATATTATCTATTTATCCAACTACAACCTATCCTCAAGATTTTTATAAATGGGTCGACGCGAGTGGCTCAACTCATTATTCAGCAACACCTCCACCCTCAAGTGCGAAAAAGTTAGGCTCAGTATCCACATATAGCAACAGTTTAGAACAAACTAAAAAACAACTTTCAGATAATAAACCAGTTCAAAATCTCAATCAGCCACCATTTCCAGTAGCCCCAAAAGATGAGTTTACAGCAAAAGAGCGAGCTGAAATTGAGAAACAAGTAAAACAGCAACTCCAAGAAGTTAAACAAAATCCGTATGCAGCAATGTTTGGTGCAACAAACGAAAAAGATATTCGTAGATCAATGGAGGTAGCTTATCAACAAAAGAAGGAGAAATTAGCCAACTCAAGAGCATCAAATCGATAAAAACACTTAGATAGGACCACTGATACCCAATAACCAGAAGATAAAATCTTGATCTAAAAACTGACATCCGCCCCTATTTTGCGCTATGCTGTGCGGCAATCTTAACTTTAATTTTTGTTGTATCGCATATCCCTATGACGACTTCTCACATTGACTCCGAATATCAAGCAAGTGCCATTGAGCCTCAAGTTCAACAAGACTGGGACAATCGCAAAGTTTTTAAAGTTGCAGACACTGTAGAGGGCAAACATCGCTATATCCTGTCGATGTTCCCCTACCCAAGTGGCAAACTGCATATGGGGCATGTGCGTAACTACACCATTGGTGACGTGATCAGCCGTTTTTACCGTTTAAAAGGTGAAACCGTATTACAACCAATGGGTTGGGATGCATTTGGTTTGCCTGCTGAAAATGCAGCGATTGCTCATCAAGTTGCACCAGCAAAATGGACTTTTGAAAACATCGCGTACATGCGTGACCAATTAAAAAAATTGGGCTTGTCTGTCGATTGGGATCGTGAATTTGCGACCTGCACACCAGAATACTATCACTGGGAACAATGGTTATTCGTACAACTTTATAAGAAAGGCTTGATCTATCGTAAGCTTTCAACAGTGAACTGGGATCCTGTAGACCAGACCGTGTTAGCCAACGAGCAAGTTGAAAATGGTCGTGGCTGGCGTTCAGGTGCATTGGTTGAAAAACGTGATATTCCAATGTACTACTTCCGCATCACCGACTATGCACAAGAATTATTAGACGATTTAGACACATTAAAAGACGGTTGGCCACAACAGGTCTTGACCATGCAACGTAACTGGATTGGTCGTTCTACAGGGATGGAAATTACCTTCCCTTCTGCGAATACTGAAGTCTATGCTGATGGTTTAACGGTTTATACTACACGTGCTGATACCTTAATGGGTGTGACTTATGTTGCTGTTGCAGCAGAGCACCCTCTTGCGCTTAAAGCAGCGGAAAACAATCCTGAATTAGCTGCATTTATCGAAGAATGCCGCATGGGTTCAGTCGCAGAAGCTGATCTCGCCACTGCTGAAAAGAAAGGCATGGCAACCGGCTTGTCTGTTAAGCACCCAGTCACAGGTGAAGAACTCCCTGTTTGGATTGCCAACTATGTATTGATGTCATACGGTTCAGGCGCTGTGATGGCGGTTCCTGCACATGATGAGCGTGATTTTGAATTTGCCAATAAGTTCAACTTGCCAATCAAGCAAGTGATCGATGCTAAAGGCACTGATGATGCTGAATATTCAGCAACTGAGTGGCAAGAATGGTACGGCTCTAAAGATGGCAAATTGGTGAATTCTGGCGAGTTTGATGGTTTAGCATTCCAAGCCGCTTTTGATGCCTTCCTTGCAAAATTAGAACCACACGCTTTGGCAAATTCTAAGGTTCAATTCCGTTTGCGTGACTGGGGTGTTTCTCGTCAGCGTTACTGGGGTTGTCCAATTCCAATGATCAATTGTAACAGCTGTGGTCAAGTCACCGTTCCAGAAGATCAATTGCCAGTGGTATTACCGACGGATGTGGTTCCAGACGGTTCTGGTAACCCATTGAACAAGATGCCTGAATTCTATGAAACTAAGTGTCCAAACTGTGGCGGCGACGCACGTCGTGAAACAGACACCTTGGATACCTTTGTAGAATCCTCTTGGTACTATGCGCGTTATGCATCTCCAGACTTTACTGGCGGAATGGTGAAACCAGAAGCGGCGCAAAGCTGGCTGCCTGTGAATCAATATATCGGTGGTGTAGAGCACGCCATTCTGCACTTACTTTATGCACGTTTCTTCCATAAATTGATGCGTGATGAAGGTGTGGTACAAGGTAATGAACCATTTACTAACTTGCTCACCCAAGGCATGGTGTTGGCGGATACCTTCTATCGTGAAGCAGAGAATGGCAAAAAAACTTGGTTCAACCCTGCTGACATCGAATTAGAACGTGATGAGAAAGGGCGTATTCTTTCTGCAAAATATTCAGGTGATGGTCAGGAAGTTGTGATCGGCGGACAAGAAAAAATGTCTAAGTCGAAAAATAATGGTATTGATCCACAAGCCATTATTGATCAATACGGCGCAGATACCGCGCGTGTCTTTATGATGTTCGCTGCACCACCTGATCAATCTTTAGAATGGTCGGATGCAGGTGTTGAAGGGGCTAACCGCTTCTTGAAACGTGTATGGCGTTTGGCTGCTGGTTTCTTGGAAAAAGACAATCAGGCAATGGCAATCGATAGCGCAAATCTTTCTACAGACGCACAAGACTTACGTCGTAAAACGCATGAAACCATCCAAAAAGTGGGTGATGACATCGAACGTCGTCATGCATTCAATACCTCTATTGCTGCATTGATGGAATTATTGAATGCGACCAACAAATTTGAAGCAAAAGATGACAATGATGCGGCTGTTGCGCGTGAAGCAATTACGACTTTACTGACTTTACTTGCACCATTTGCACCACATTTAAGTCAAACACTTTTAGCACAGTTTAGTATTGATATTAATACGACACTGTTCCCACAAGTGGATGAATCAGCGTTAACCCGTAATACGCAAACGATTGTTGTACAAGTAAATGGTAAACTTCGTGGTAAGTTAGACGTCGCAGTCGATATCTCTAAAGATGAGTTATTGTCTTTGGCAAAAGCACTGCCTGAAGTTCAACAATTCTTAACTGGTCCAACCAAGAAAGAAATTGTAGTGCCAAATAAACTTGTTAATTTAGTTGTTTAATAACTCTTTCTAACCTCTCTTAAATATAAGAGAGGTTTTAATCCTCTACCAAAGAGGAATTAGAATAGATTTGATTAGAGGAATAAATATGCACTTAGCACAACGTTTAGCTGCTATTGTTTTAACTTTAGGTCTAAGTGCAGGCTTAGTTGGCTGTGGCTTTCATTTAAAGGGAAGCTATCCAACGGCAACACCATTGGTTTATAACAAACTAACTTTGGTTTTACCTGACAATACCGATGAACTTGAGAATCGTCTCAGCATCTATCTCAGTGCTACGGGCGTACAACTCAGTAATGCCAGTGATGCCTATGTACTTCGTATCTTAGATTACACTCCTCGTCGCCAGTTATTGAATGGTAAATTGACTGAAGTACTATTGCGTTTAACCGTGACTTTCCAAATTGAAGATCGTCAAGGCAATAAAATCACAGAACCACGTACACTCACTGCATCTCGCACCTACCAATATGATGTGGCAACTGTAAATACAGATAACCAACAAGAAGCGTATCTGAACCGTATCATTATTGATGATGTTGCCCAGCAAATTACGCGTCAAATTGCAGCGAATCGTTTACCCAAAGCTCAACCATAATTACTTTTTATGAAGTTAGATTATGTTCAAGCCTTAAAACGTATTGCAGAAGCCCGTGGTGCATGGATCATTCATGGGCAAGAACCTTTGCTTGAGCAAAACTTACTTGATGCATTTCGCAAAAGTTGGCAACAGCATGAAGTTGAACGTCAGCGTTATGACATCAGTAGCATCAATGATTGGAAAAATGTTTTTAATGCGCTGAATAGCTTATCGTTGTTTTCCCAGCAACTCGCCATTGAAGTACATGGCAATATCAAGCCCGATGCCAACGGCTTAAAACTGCTTAAACACTATATTCAACATAATGAACATAACTTATTGCTGATCGTTTTGCCTAAACAAGATAGCAGCAGTTTAAAGTCTGCCTTTTTCCAAGTCGTGGAGGCCAATGGTGTTGTTGTTTCTTTGACCGCAACCTATCCACAAGACCGACAAAAAATCTTAAATTTAGAAGCAGAAAAACTAGGCATTCAATTAGATCATGATGCTTGGCAATGGCTGATGCAGCACCATGAACATAATCTATTGGCTGCGAAAAACAGCCTAATGCGTGTGGCAGATACCTTTCCTGATATACAAAAAATTCAGATTGAACAGCTATATGCTTGTTTGCAAGATCAATCACGTTATACAACTTATGATCTGAGCGATGCACTACTTGCTGGTAACTTGGCGCAATCCATGAAGATTTATCAATATTTGATTGCGGCTGGTGAACCTGACAGTCTAATTTTGTGGACATTGAATAAAGAAATGCGTCTTCTGATGCAACTCTTTGAGCAGCCCCATAATGCGATACAAATTGGTATTTGGAAAACTAAAGTATCCCAATATCAACAAGCTTTACGCCGTCTAAATCCAAGACAGTTCTTACTTTGGCCTGAACTATTATTGCGAATTGATGCTGCAATCAAAGGGATGTCTAAAGAAAACTCAGAGCATCTTATGCTACAGGCGGTCGGAGAGTTATGTGGCAACCGCCTGTTTTCATCATAATTTTAGCTAAATATACGAGAGAACCAGCTCTTTCCTTTGGTTTGTTCTTGGGTGCGTAAATATCGAATCATATTATCACGCACAGCATCGACATAATCCTGATCATCATGCTGTATATGATTAATCAACCATTTTGAGAGTAATCGATATAAATCATTTTCAACTGCTTCCCCTTTTTCAAAGCGTTGACGATAATCATTCAGTCTTTTGACAAATAAATCATGTATACCTTTATGTGAAGGTAAATATTGATAATTGACCTGCATTAATAAATTTTCTTCAAAGCTAAAATGTGATTGCGTGTAATCAATTAGATCTTCCAATACTTCTTGAATCTTAGAGCGATGACCACTCACCCGAATTTCTTCTAGTCTATTGATATAATCTAATATTTGGCGATGCTGATGATCAATTACATCGATACCAATATTAAAGCTTTCTTGCCATTCCATTTTATTTCCCCTGTGAATTTTCCTATCAAATCACTTGTACTTATTTACATATTTTTTATGACTTTATTGCTTAGATTAAAACCATAAAAAAAATATGGAATTAGATCTTACAATTTTTACACTCTTAAATCCATAAAAAAATTAAGGTTTTATTAAATTTATTTACCTTATATTAAAAATAAATATAAGAAATTGAAATTTATAATTATTATTTTTAAAACAACTATTTTAATGAAAATCTAGAAAGGCTGAGAAGGCTAAATTAGAGACGTAACTCATTTTTTAATGAATGATGTAATTCAACCTACTTTAAATACATAAATGTGATGTTTTCTGAATCAAGATCGTCTCTTCGATAGAACTCAATAGGTCATCAATCGCCGTTAGCTCAATCATCATCAGAAAGTCATAATTCACTCAATATTTCTCAATTTTAGGGTAAATTATGCTGAGATCATCTCAATAAAATATGATGACAGAGGATAAGGATACGGATCATGCAGCAGCTCAGCCCCATCGAAATTGAAAGAATTAAAAGTTTATTCTCAAAAGCCGATAGCCTAATTATCAGTGCGGGTGCAGGTATGGGCGTTGATTCAGGTCTGCCCGACTTTCGAGGCAATCAAGGCATGTGGCGAGCTTATCCAGAACTCGGTAAACAACGTATCGACTTTACTGAAATAGCCAATCCAGCGGCATTTAGACAAACGCCTCGTCTGGCTTGGGGTTTTTATGGACATCGTTTAGACTCATATCGCCACACCCAACCACATCAAGGTTTTTATTTACTTAAACAACTGGCAGAAAAATTAGAACTCCCCTATTTTGTCTTTACGTCCAATGTGGATGGGCAGTTTCAAAAAGCAGGCTTTAATGCCAGTCAAATCTATGAATGTCACGGTTCGATTCACCATTTACAATGTTTTGAGCCTTGTGATCAGGAGATCTGGTCAGCCGATCAATTACAGCCTGAAATTGATAAAGATTTATGCCAATGGTTAGGCGACTTACCTAAATGTTCAGCCTGTGGCAGTTTAGCTCGTCCGAATGTATTGATGTTTAATGATGATCAATGGATCAGACAACGAAATTATCAACAATACAAGCGTTTAGAGAAATTCATTAAACAATATCATCATCCTGTTGTCATTGAAATCGGTGCAGGTACAGCCATTGCAACCGTACGAGGTTTTAGTGAACGTTTTGCGCCACAACTCATCCGCATCAATCCTCGTGAAGCCATGTTGCCATCCAGAGGAGGCGTTTCAATAGCAGAAAATGCCCTAATGGGTATTCAAAGTATTTATCAGATTTTAATCAAATAATTCCAATAAAATTTGATAATAATTATCATTCTAGATTAAAAATATCCACGTTTTATCCTTATTTCGCTTTTATACTGGTTTGAGTTTCCAAATTCCGATCTGTTGCCATGCCAAAAACAAGTTCTAAAAAAATACCACTAAGTAAAATAATAATGATCGCTATCGGTGTGGCGATTATTGCAGCCGTTGCATGGTTTTTCTTTAAACCTAAAGATCAAGCGCCACAATATATTAGTGCTGAAGTTTCCAAAGGTGATATTGAAGATTCAGTACTCGCAACGGGTGTACTTGAAGCAACCAAAATGGTCAGTGTGGGTGCTCAGGTTTCAGGTCAAGTGAAAAAAATGTATGTTCAGTTAGGCGATCAAGTCAAACAAGGTCAACTGATTGCACAAATTGACTCGATTCGTCAAGAAAACGAATTAAAAACAGCCAAAGCGAATATTCAAAATCAACAGGCTCAATTGGCAGTACAACAAGCCAATTTAGCAAAAGTTGAAGCTGAATATAAACGCCAGCAGGCAATGTTTAGCCAAGATGCAACTTCACGCGCAGAACTTGAAACAGCACTAGCAAACTTTAAAACAGCACAAGCTCAAATTGCAGCAATCAATGCGCAAATTGAACAATCTCGTTTAACACTCGCAACTGCACAAGAGAATTTAGGTTATACCAGTATTGTTGCACCAATGGATGGGACAGTGGTTGCCATTGTGACCGAAGAAGGTCAAACGGTGAATGCCAACCAAACCGCGCCAACAATTGTGAAATTGGCGAAATTAGATACGATGACAATTAAGGCTCAAATTTCTGAAGCCGATGTTATGAAAGTTGAAAAAGGTCAAACCGTTTACTTCACTACATTAGGCAATAGTGACAAAAAACATTACGCACAACTACGTCAAGTTGAGCCAGCACCAAACTCTATCAATACAGAAACAACCAATACCAGTTCATCGTCATCAAGCACGGCAGTGTATTACAACGCTTTGTTTGATGTTCCAAATGAAGACGGTAAGTTACGTATTGATATGACTGCACAGGTCTATATTGTTTTAGCTGAAGCAAAAAATGTACTAACAATTCCTGCCGCTGCCATCCAAACTAGACGTTCAAACAAAAAAGAAAATGGCAATAATTCAGTTGCAACAGATAAAGTAAAAAATACAGATACTCAGAAAGCGCAGCATCCTAAGCGCCTAGAGTTGACTGAAGCTGAAAAAGCCTTAATTGCTCAAGGTAAAGCATCCACAGGCATGGTTCGTGTGTTACAAGCGGATGGGACTGCTCAACCTCAACCTGTGTTAATCGGCCTTAACAATCGTGTTACTGCACAAGTGCTTAGAGGTTTAAAACAAGGTGATCAAGTGGTGATTGCAGATGCAACTGATAGCTCAAACGAATCAGCAAAACGTAGCAATCAACGTGCAATGAGAATGTAATATGACTCAAGATCAAACGCATTCTTCACAGCCATTACTTGAGGTTAGTGACCTCACTCGCGAATTTCCTGCGGGTGAAGGTACAGTACAAATTCTCAAAGGCATTGATTTAAAAATTTATGCAGGTGAGTTGGTTGCAATCGTCGGACAATCAGGCTCAGGTAAATCGACCCTGATGAACATCTTAGGTTGTCTGGATAAGCCCAGCGCAGGGAGTTACAAGGTCAATGGTCGAGAAACACGCCAACTAGAACCAGATGAACTTGCACAACTTCGCCGTGAATATTTTGGTTTTATTTTCCAGCGTTATCATTTGCTTGGAGATTTAAGTGCCGCAGGTAACGTTGAGGTCCCAGCAATTTATGCAGGCGTCGACAGCCATATTCGTCAGGAACGCTCTGCTGAACTGTTATCTGAACTAGGCTTAGAAGAACGGTTGCATCATAGACCAAGCCAACTCTCTGGTGGTCAGCAACAACGTGTTTCAATTGCCCGTGCGCTGATGAATGGCGGTGATGTGATTCTTGCCGATGAACCAACAGGTGCATTGGATAAAAATAGTGGTATTGAAGTCATGCGAATTTTGCGTGAGCTGAATGCCAAAGGTCATACCATTATTCTGGTCACACATGATCTTAATGTTGCAAAAAATGCGACCCGTATTATCGAGATCAGTGATGGTAATATTATTTCAGACCGTGCCAACGTGCCTGAAAATGCAGATTCAGATTTAGAACATCAAACCCTACAACGCACACCCCAAAAGAAAACCTCGGCTTGGCGTTCTTTCTTTGATCGTCTCGGTGAAGCATTCCGCATGGCACTGCTTGCCATGAATGCACACCGTATGCGGACTTTCTTGACCATGCTTGGGATTATTATCGGGATCGCATCCGTGGTCTCGGTGGTTGCGCTTGGGAATGGCTCACAAAAGCAAATTCTAGAAAATATTAGTAGCCTCGGTACCAATACCATTACCGTGTATCAGGGTCGTGGTTTTGGTGATAACTCGCGTGCTTCACAAGTCAAAACACTGGTGCCTGCTGATGCAGAAGCATTGGCAGAACAGCCATACGTCGATGGAGTGAGTCCATCCGCCAATACCAGTGTGACGCTACGTTACAAAGATACCGAAGCATCGGCAACAGTAAATGGTGTCAGTGCTGATTTCTTCTATGTCCGTGGCATGACCTTTAAATCAGGACAGCCTTTTGACAAAAATAGTGTTACTCAGCGTGCCCAAGATGTGGTGATTGATACCAATACAGAAAAAACCTTTTTTGCTGATGGGACCAACCCTGTTGGTCAAGTGTTGTTATTGGGCAGTGTACCTAGCCGTATTATTGGTGTGATTGATGCTCAACAAGGTTTTATGGGCAACTCTGACAGCTTGAATGTTTACTTGCCTTATTCGACAGTCATGAGCCGTATGTTAGGTCAGTCTAATGTGCGCAGCATTATTGTTCGTATCAAAGATGAATATCCAAGTAGTGCCGCTGAAAATGCCATTTTGACTCTACTTGAACAACGTCACGGCGCACAGGACGTATTTACCCAAAACTCCGACAGTATTCGTGAAACCATTCAGCAAACCACTGCAACCATGACCTTACTGATTTCTGCAATCGCAGTAATCTCTTTGGTCGTTGGTGGTATTGGGGTCATGAACATTATGCTGGTTTCTGTGACCGAACGAACCCAAGAGATTGGCGTACGTATGGCCGTTGGAGCTCGACAAAGTGACATTTTGCAGCAATTCCTGATTGAAGCAATTTTAGTCTGCTTATTAGGCGGTGTACTTGGTGTGCTGCTTTCTTTAGGGATTGGGCAAATTATTGGGCACTTTGCCAAAGGCATCATTGAAATGAGTTATTCGACCACGTCAATCGTAGCGGCCTTTGTCTGCTCAAGCATGATTGGTATTGTATTTGGCTTCTTGCCAGCACGAAATGCAGCACAACTCGATCCAGTTGCTGCTTTAGCGAGAGAATAAGGAATTTGAGTATGTCTTTTCAATTCACAAAATTAGGACTCGCACTGGCACTCACTGGCTCCTTGGCTGGCTGTTCTGCCGTGGTGAAAACCCCCTATAGCGCCCCAACAGTCCAAGTACCGCAACAGTTTCAGTATGATACGCAAAAAAATAAGAATGTGAATCTAACTGATCAGTGGTGGACACTATTTAATGATGCCCAACTGAATCAACTGGTCGATCAGGTTCTCGCTAAAAATAGTGATTTAACTGTTGCAGGAATCACCCTTAACCAAGCTCGTTTACAAGCAGGTTTGGCTGAAAATAAACAAGGTATTCGAACTAGTTCAAGTGTTTCAGCAGGTCATAACTATGACCTCCGTTCAGGCGATGGCTCTGATCGCGGTTTATCGACCAATGTCGGTGTCAGTTATGAACTTGACTTATTTGGCAAACTTGCCAATCAAACGGAAGCAAGTCGATGGGAAGCATTAGCCACTGAGCAAGATTTACAAGCCACAGCACAAAGTCTGGTTGGAACCACAGCAAAATTGTATTGGCAACTTGGCTATCTGAATGAACGCTATCAAACCATTCAGCAGAACTTGGCTTCGACCCAAAAAATCTATTCTTTGGTGCAATCACAGTATAAAGCGGGTGCGGTTTCAGGTTTAGATTTAACTCAAGCGGAACAATCGGTACAAAGTCAAAAAGCCAGCCTCAGTCAGATTGAACAGCAACGTGTCGAAGCACGTACTGCTATTGCCGTATTGCTACACGAACCTGTCCAACAACTGAATATTCAGGAACCCGCACAGTTACCGCGCAATCCCCTACCGAATATCGCGGTTGGACTCCCTGCTGATATTTTATCGCGTCGTCCAGACTTACAAGCTTCTGAATTACGCCTACGCAAAACCTTAGCCAATAAAGATGCAACCAAAGCTAGCTATTATCCATCGATTAATTTGACGGGAAATCTAGGTTCATCTAGTACCTCTTTAACCCAACTGTTAAAGAATCCAGCACTCACCTTAGGTGCAAGCTTAAGCCTACCTTTTCTTCAATATAATGATATGAAAAAAGATATTGCGATCAGTGATCTTGAGTATAAAAAAGCCATTACTCAATATCGCCAAACGCTATACCAAGCCTTCGCTGATGTAGAAAATGCCCTGTCGAACCAAACTCAACTGAATCAGCAAGTACAATTGCAACAACGCAATGTCGAGCTGGCAAATAAAACTGAACGTCTGACCGAAGTGCGTTATCGTAATGGCGCAATTGCCTTAAAGAACCTACTAGATGCACAAGAAACCACACGTAATGCACGACTCAGCTTGGTGGAAACCAAGCAGAATCAATACAATGCCTATGTGACATTAATGCAAGCCATGGGTGGAAGTCCTGTTAAAGAGCTGCCGAAACAATAGCATTCTGAGTGCTATTGTTTACTTGCTTAAAGTTTTCGGCTCATTTTTAATGAGCTGATAACTTTGGATTTTACTCATCAACTTCTTTGTATCAACGCTAATATTGCTGTTTTATATGCTGATCAAAATATAATTACATTGGATAGGTAAAAAATTGGTTATATAGCATTTTCATTTGGGTTATGCGGCACATTTGCCATATAGCTATAGTTAGGCAACAAGGAGTTCATACTCAGTGCTAAAAGAACATGAAGGGCAAATTGTTTTCGATGAGAAGCATCTTTTTGAACCAGAAATTACAACGATCGAAGGGATAGGTGATCGGTATAAGAATTTAGATGTAAGACTGCTTGTTCATATTATTAGTGATCCATCCTGTAGGTATGAAACTAGATATGGCTCTGGGCGAATTCATTCGAGTTTTGCCAATCTAAATGCGAGGGAAAGGATTCTTTCAATACTAGAGAAAAAATCTATCACAGGTAACCCAAAGGGTTATTATGTAAACAAGCATAAAAGTGATGTTAAAGCTGAGGTAAACGAACATATAAAGTCGGTTAGCTTCTCCTTTAGTAGTATGAGTGATGTTGAGCGCCATTTTTCAGCTAGAGGTTCAAAATACGGAATAGTATTTTTTCATGATTTTCTAATAGATAGGGGCCTCAAGAAAGTTACATATATTAATGATCAAGACTCATTAGAGCTGCGAACATTAATGTTTAATTCTCCACATCTTATTGAATCATATGGAAAAGGATATGACATGAGATGGGAAAATGAATGGAGAATACAGGATAGCCTTAAATTCGAAGAAGATGATATAGCATTTATTATTGTTCCAGATGATGATTACGATAGTTTCTTAGATGATCTATCCACTTTAAATATGGACCCACTTTGGGTTTTACCAGCATCAGTGTTTGATAATCAAATTCAGTACTTCTTAACCTTACATACCTATGAACATAGTAGCTGGGATCAGATCGAAATATTGGGGGGAATGCTCGTGGATATTGACATGTTTCCAGATCCTGATGAAAAAGAGCTAGAGCTTATCGAGGACGAGTGTGGTGAATGGATCGAATATATCTGTAAAGCAGCTGTGCAAAATATATACGAAAAAAGGTACATTCAAAAATTTTATGAATTTATCCACAAAATATCTGATCAATATCTAGATGCGCCGTTTCTGGAAGGGCTGAGTAATATTGCTCGGAATGCTGGCGAGCCATGGCAAACACATAGAGACTTAATGATGCATTGCTATGGTAAGAGATTTTATATACAGCGTGATCGTTTAAATACGTGGCCTTTCAATGAGCGCTCAACATTACCAGAGTAAGCCTAACAATCGACTACATGCAGATGCCCAAACCTACGCTATTTTTGTAGTTTACGGGCGCTACACCTTATCACAAAAGTCTCTCCAGTTCGGGTACTGGTGCGTTAGGCGTTATAATTTTTTGAATTGCCATATCCCCTTAAGAAACAAAGCCGCTATAAAAGCGGCTTTATTAAATAATTAGATTAATCTAATTATTCATCATTCATCATTGACTGGCTCATACCTACAGTATTGAAACCACCATCAACATAAAGGATTTCGCCTGTAATGCCCGAAGCCCACGGCGAGCAAAGGAATAATGCTGCATTACCCACTTCTTCAATCGTTACATTACGTTGTAGCGGAGCAATCTTTTCATTAGCATCTAACATTTTACGGAATGATTTAATACCAGAAGCTGCCAATGTACGGATTGGACCCGCAGAGATCGCATTTACACGAATCCCCTCTTTACCCAAGCTTAGTGCTAAATAACGAACACCTGCCTCTAAAGACGCTTTAGCCATACCCATCACGTTATAGTTTGGCATCACACGCTCAGAACCTTGATAAGTCAAAGTCAATAAACAACCTTTACGTGCTTGTAATAATGGTTTTGCCGCACGAGCCATCGCGACAAAACTATAGGCACTAATGTCATGTGCAATTTTAAAACCGTCACGATCAGTCACGTCGGTAAAGTCACCATCCAGCGTATGTGCAGGTGCAAAACCAATCGAATGCACAACACCGTCTAAACCATCCCAGTGTTTTGCCAACTCAACAAAAGTATTGTCAATTTCCGCATCAATCGCTACATCACAAGGGAAAACCAGTGTTGAACCAAACTGCGCTGCAAAGTCATCAACACGCTTTTTTAGCTTTTCATTTGGATAAGTAAATGCTAACTCTGCGCCTTCACGGTGTAATGCTGCCGCAATACCGAAAGCAATTGATAATTTACTTGCAATACCAGCAATTAAAAAACGCTTACCAGCTAAAAGTCCTTGTGACATCTTATTCTCACTCGAAAAATTTTCACCACATCATGCCAACATTCCTGATTTTTCGGAATTGCATAATCCACCTTTTTTACAATCTTGCATAAAAAAAATCGCCTTCATGTGAAGACGATTTATGTTTTATATCAATTTAAATTTAATCATCACCTTGAATTAGGCTTAATAAGCGCATGAATGAATAGTACATCCACACTAAAGTCGCAAGTAAAGCAATCGCACATACCCATTCAAATGCTTTAGGAGCGCGTTGTGCTGCTGCATTTTCAATAAGATCAAAATCCAAAATTAAGTTCAGTGAAGCAATTACAGCAACAAATGCAGCAAAACCGATACCTAACCAATTGCTTTCAAAAATATAAGGAATACTTGAGCCAAAGATCAACCGTAAAATGATTTGCACAACAAAAACTAAAGCAATCGCAATAGAAGCTGAAATTACAATTGCCTTAAATTTTTCAGTAGCACGAATAATTTGGAATTTATATAACGCAAATAAAACTAAGGTTGTAACAAAGGTCGCAAGTAAAGCTTGTAAAGGAACACCTGGAAACTTCAGTTGAAAAATAAAAGAGATACCACCTAAAAATGCACCTTCAAATAATGCATAAGGAATTGCTAAAGCTGGTGCAGTGTTTGATTTAAAAGTAGTAATCAAAGCTAAAATTAAGCTCCCAATAATTCCAACAATTGTTGCAGCATAGGCAATTGAAAGATTAGCAGTGATTGCACAATAGAAAAATAGCGCCATTCCCAATACAGCTGCAATCACTGTCAATAATACTGACTTCTGAATAGTACCTTGAATGGTCATTGGCTCAGTTATATCAGTATAGGTTTCCACCCGAGTTAAAATTGGATTATTACTTTGCATGTAAGCTCTCTTTTTATAGTAAGCAAATAAAAATTGAGTTTATGATATTTTTTATTCAATCCCAATATTTTTTACATTTAATAAAGCTTTAATTTTTTAGCAATTTATTGATAACTAATCCATTAAAAATATATGAAACAAAGTACTTGATTGCAAAATTAAAGCACATTTTATGGCTATAACTTTCATTCCGTAGCGAGAACCATAAGCTTATATTTACAGTCTAGATATCTTTATACCAAGTGAATTAATTGTAATAAAATCTGTATTCATCTAAGTAACATAAGCAATAAAAAAAGGAGTCGCATTTTAGGACTCCTTTTTAAATCATTTCTTAGATTAGAGTGAAATATTACAGCCTTTTTAGCTAAAGTGCTGCGGTTGCTCATCAATAACTTCTGCTTGTAACTGATTCATCTGTTTTTCCAACAAACCAAATAAAGCGGCTTGAATCATATGTTGTGCAACGGTTGGTGTCTGATCACCCAAAATCTTTTTAACATCTTCACTAAATTGAATTTTAACCAAAGGCTCTGCTTCCGAACCTGCATTACGCAAGGCAAGCTCTCCACCTTCAAGTTGAACTAACTCGAGAACGGCCTCTTGGCTACCAAATAACTCTTTTAACTGTTGCATTGACATACAATTACTCCATGTTTCTACATGGTGGCAAAGCGCTACTGCACTTTGCAATCTCACGTCTTATTTATATAAGTGCTATTCACTCATATTTCAAGTCTATGTTGTACTCGAATTAAAACTCAACCATTTCATTACGAAAACCGTCAATCAAATGGCTTAACTCTCTATGCCATTCTCGTAATATTTTCGCATCGGGTAACCATGCTTGAGGACTTTGAGTCACTTTAATAATCAAATTCGATGAGGTCTCATTTTCAGGCTCTGGTGCTGTTGGCTCTGGTGCGTACTGACATAAACGATACGCACGTTTGAGTTCTGCAATAAAACCATCTTTAGCAAGTTGCTGTAATACTAAAACTTCTGGTGAGACTTGTCCTTTAACTGCCATCTGTTCTTCAATCGACTTAAACGTCGGTTGTAAATCATTTAAACGATAATAACGCACTAATTCTTGTAAAAACGCTAAAATTGCCCCGTGTAAATGAAATACTGCTGCCTCACGATATGCCTGCGCTTGTTGAATATGTTCAGTTTGCTCAGCTTGTTGACATGCAAGTCGGGCAAAATACAATTTTTGATTGGTACGATCGGCATGGTAGCGAGCAACACGAGACATAATAAATCCCTTTTTCAGTTCATTTAAATCAAGACTGATTGTAAAGCGAATTGATGCTGAAACAAATAGCACTCACAACATCAATTCAATACGATAAAGTTTTCGCTTGGCAATGACTTGAATCGGTGGATCAATCGGACGAATATTACCAATAACCCAAGCAAAATATCCTTCAGCCCAATACGTCGCACAAGCTGCGTCAACTTCATCAGATTGCCATGGATGCACGGATTCAATATCCACCAGTGCAACGGCGAAACCAACGTCTTCATCCCCATCATTCAAAAGAAAATTTTGATTCTCTACAATCATCAAATCTTTAAGTGGCAACATTTCAGGTTGCCATGAGCGAACTTCAAGCGTTTTAATTTTCTTGGCTATTCGCTCGGCATTTGGCGCAACAATTGATAAAGCCGTATATTGCTTTAACATTGATAATTAAGCTTTATCATCCGCAGCTTTGACACGAATGCCTTGGCTTTTTACTTTCAAGGTGTTTAAACCTTTAATTGCTTTAATCGCTTCACGTGGATTTGGCATTTCAACAAAACCAAAACCTTTCGATTTACCCGTTGCTTCGTCTTTGACCACGACACAAGACTCAACTTTTCCATATGCTTTGAATAAGTCGAGAATTTCCGCATCAGTCACATTACGGTCTAAATTACGAACTAAAATTTTCATGCTAAAACCTAAAAGATGATTCATTTACTTAATCAATGAATCAAAAGAAATTGAATCTGCCTAGTTTAATCGAAATCAATCCCAAAACCTAAATTGATTGCAGCAGCGCGAGAACGATTACTTTGACCATAGGCACGTGGAATATCTCGATGAATCTGAACATCGACTAAATGTTGAGGTAAATCATTAAGGAAGTAGCTTTCTATTTTTCTTCCCAGCTCATCATATTGATCTTGTGACCATAAATTTAAATTCTGTTTGGTCAAAATCAATTCATCTTCGGCACGGGTTAAGGCCACATAGAGTACACGGCGTTCTTCTTCGACATCATCAAAATCGCCTTGTGCGCGTGCATGAGGATATTGATTCGGAGAAACATGCGGGACATAGCACACTTTTTGTTCAGCCCCTTTGGCTGAATGAATCGTAATGAGCGTGACTAAATCTTGATCTGGGGTTTTATCAATTTCTGAAATGGAAATTGGATCCAATACATATTCTTCTAAGAACTCACCGAGAGAGTTGTGTTTGCGTGCCAATTGCTTAACCAGATCAAAGTCTTTGACACGGCGAGTCCAGTCTTTGGTTTTATAATTATTTTCCAGCTGTTCATTTAATGCATCTAGTGCCAGACCGATACAGGCTTCGACATGTTGCTGTAACACATCCAGTTGCATCAAAATCAAAATCGCTTGTTGTGGTACTTTGCCGTGTCGCTCTAGACGTTTGCAACGTGCTTCGATATCAGGAAGCTGAATCAACTCCTGTGCCAACTTACTGGCACCGACATCACCTACACCATCCCAGAGTGTTAGAAAACGCATCCAGGCCAAGTCATCCTGCGGGTTAACACTGACCCGCAGCAAGCTCAAGACATCTTTCACATGTGCTGATTCTAAAAGCTTCACCCCACCAATAAAACGATAAGGGATATTGGCAGCGATGAGTGCACCTTCTAGATAACGCCCACTAAAGCCAGAACGCAGCAGTACCATGTGCTCTGCCCAAGCCGCACCCTGCATATGACGACGATTCAAATCTTGAATAATCCAATTGGCTTCTTCAAACTCATTGCTCAAGATATGCAGTTGTGGCTTTAAACCTTTGCCCCGATAAGCCTGTAGATGCTTGCCATATTCAATTTGGCTCTGCGCTAGCAGCCAATTGGATAAATCTAAAATACCTTGGGTCGAACGATAATTCATTTCCAAAGTCAGGACTTCAGCATCCGGTACGCGTTCTTTAAAGTGATGGATATTTTCGAAGTCAGCACCACGGAAGCCATAAATAGATTGTGCATCATCTCCCACACAAAACAATTTGACCTTGCCCACTAAAGGTTGCAGTAAAGCCCATTGCAGTGGATTGGTATCCTGCATCTCATCGACCAATAAGGCTGAGCAGAAACCCGTGACCCATCTCACCAACTCAGGTGAGTTTTGCAAATGCACTGCCACGATAGATAGGATGTCATCATAATCCAAAAAGCTCCGTTCTTGCTTACGTTGCTCATAGGCTTTCATCAACTCGGCAATCTGCGCCTTATACTCCAGCGCTTGCGGTAACTGTTCAACCAAAGCATCCGAGAGTTTGGTTTTGGTATTCCGCGCATAAGAATACAGATCACATAGCTCCGCAGCCTTTGGCAAGACATTGCCCTTATCTTTACCACGCAATAGGCGGAACATCAGCAATTGATCATCTCGATCAATAATACTGAACTGGGTCAAACCAAAAGCGCGTGGGTTACGGCGCAAGAGATACATACAAAAAGTATGGAAAGTTGAAGCACGTAAACCTTTAGCCTGTATCCCCATATGCTGTTCCACCCGTGTGACGATTTCGCTTGCCGAACGTCGGGTAAAGGTCAAGATTTGAATCTGTTGTGCGGGTAAGCCCTGATCAATCAGATATGCTGCTCTGGCGACAATGGTTTTGGTTTTACCACAGCCCGCCCCTGCCAAGACCAGACAATTTTGTGCAGCCGTGGTGGCTGCCTGTTTTTGTTGTGGATTCAGTTCATCAATTAGCTTGGCAAGCGTCATACAGTCGGTCAATTAGAAATGAAGGACTATTTTAGCAGACTAGGGCTATCGAGATGTTTTCCGCTACAAAAACAAAAAGAGCATGTAAATACATGCTCTCGCTTTGGGATGTGTCGCTTAAACTGTAGTTGAACTATGCGGTAACTGTTTAATCGCCCCTGCAAAAGTCAAATAATTAATCCCTTGGAACAAAATATCAATCGCAAGGAACATCCCCAATACCCAGAAAGGTGAATCAGGCGAAGATAGAATCAAAATCCCAGTTAATAGGGTTAAGATGCCTGAAAACAGTACCCAGCCCCAACCTGAAATCGGTCTGAGAATAAAGGCATTCACGCTACGAATCATTCCCGCAATAATTAAGGCAATCGCCAAGAAACTGGTGAGTACCACGGCAGTAATCACGGGGGTGGTAAAAGCAAAATAACCGGCTGCCAGATATAACACCCCAAACAAGGCCCATAACCAGCGCGTGCCCCCTTTAAATACCATAAATGCAGCGACAAAATGCAAAATACCACCCAACATCATCAGCACACCAAATAATAAAACCGCCGATAATGTCGCAAAGGGTAAGGCTGCTAAAAGAACTAAACCAAAAACGACCAATAATATGCCTAAGAGCAGATACCATTTACGATCAGCATGCAGCTGATTGCGAATTAGATCGTTACCCACTGTTTTCATCATTATTTACTCTTTTATCATCAATGTTATATCTCTATATTGATCGTGTTTTTCACTGAGTTCTGTATAAGGCATGTTGAGAATTAATGACGGAATGTCAGAAAACGGAGCTTTTCTCTGATTTTTTTAAGTTGTATCCCTCTTTTCAAAGATATGGATAAGTTGAAACTTATCCACAATTTATTTGATCCAGCCGATTTCTTGTGCAGTTAGTACGCTAATTACCGTTTGTTCTAAATCATTTGGCATTTTACTTTTGTGTTCGGACAACGGAATCCGTCCCCCCATAATTTCAGCTTCTACCTGTGGATAGAGTGGTTGTTTATCCGCCTGCGCATACCCTATCGGGAAAAGAGGTTCACCATTGGCAAGACTATATTTATCGGCCGCACCAAAGCCATGCAATAACTCATGTACCAACACCACATTATTTTGCTGTGCTTGTTTAACCGAAGCAAATAGATTGACCGATCCAATTCGCCCACGTTCCAGTGCTGTCGAGTGCTTGAGTTCCCGATTCAGTTTCGGGTCATAATAATTCAGATATAAGGTGAGACTGGGTGAACCATCAATAGATTGGTGCTGTTTCCATGCATAGAATCGGAACTTTAAACTCCATAGGATATTATTCAAAATATTCGCTTGCTCAGCCATTTTCGGTGGAGTTTGTTGTAACTCACGTCCTATCTGGATCATGAAATCACTAGGCTGTCCTCGATATTTCTGGCTGTTTTTTTCTAAATATTGCTTGACCTCGGTAAAGTTATCTTGCTGCAAACCCTGAATATACTGTTGTGTACTGGCAAGACCATCGGCATTAATCGGATGCAAAAGTACATGAATCGGCTGATTCCAATCCTGATTTTGATCACGATAAGCATTGACTGCAACAACCAATAACACCAGCAGCAAACAGGCAACTCGAATATTTTTCCACATGAATTTCACCCCAATTCAAAATCATTGTTATTTTTCTTTATTCAATAAAAATGCCAGCAATCGCCAGCATTTTCTTTCATCTTAAAAAGTTAGCCTTCTACCCATTTTCCATCTTGGAACAACAAACTCCACTTGGTCTGCTTACCTTCAGCGGTCTCAGAACCTACATATTGTGCTTGATTCTTACGGCTGAATTTCACGACCGTTGGATTACCTTCAGGATCGACATCTGGCGCTTCTAACAAGAACTGGTATTTTGGATCAAGCTGCTCGGCAACACTGCGTAATTCAGCCACTTTCGGTGCACGCGTTTCACGGATTTTCGGGAATTTGCTGGCAGCCAAGAAGAGACCTGCTGCACCATCACGTAACACAAAGAAATCATCATGTTTGGCTGAACGTAAGTGTTCCATTTTGATTGGATCAACACGCGGTGGTGCGGGTTGACCGCTCTTCAATACTTTACGGGTATTGTCACAGCTTGAACAAGCAAAGTACGGACCAAAACGACCTGTTTTCAACTGCATTTCGCCATCACATTTATCACATGGAATGGTCGGACCATCATAGCCCTTGATCTTGAATTCGCCTTCTTCAACTTCGTAGCCATCACAATCTGGGTTATTACCACAGACATGCAATTTACGGCCACCGTCAACCACATAACTGTCCATTGCGGTACCGCATTTAGGACAACGATGTTTCGACATCAAATCAGCAGTTTCAGCACCATCATCATCCGACAAAGCGGCTAAAGACTCGACTGGGGTTAAGTTCAGTGTGCCTTTACAACGTTCTTTCGGCGGCAAGTTATAACCCGAACACCCCAAGAAAACACCCGTGGTTCCAGTACGGACTTGCATTGGGCGTGAACATTCTGGACATGGCACATCCGCCACTTCGACAGGCTGATTACGACGCATGCCGCTTTCACCCTGCGCATTGGTTAAACGCTTTTTGAAGTCACCATAGAACGTATCCAGCAATTCTTTCCAGTTCCGCTCACCCATGGCAACACGGTCTAACTGGCCTTCTAAATCTGCAGTAAAAGCATAATTCATCAGGTTATTAAAACTTTCATCCAGACGGTCGGTGACAATCTCGCCCATCTTCTCGGCAAAGAGACGACGGTTTTCCAGTTTGACATAGCCACGTTCTTGAATAGTCGAAATAATCGCAGCATAGGTCGATGGACGACCAATGCCTTTTTTCTCTAATTCCTTAACCAAAGAGGCTTCGGTAAAACGCGCAGGTGGCTTGGTAAAGTGCTGGCTCGGATCAAGCTTTTCTAACTTGAGCACTTCACCTACTTTTACCGCTGGCAGTAAAATATCATCATCCGATTTATTGGCACCACGAACACGGGTAAAACCATCAAATACTAGCGTACGGCCTTTCGCCTTTAACTCAACATTTGACGCTTCAACAGTCAACGTCGAAGATAAATATTCTGCTGGTGTCATTTGACAGGCAACAAATTGACGCCAAATCAAATCATATAAACGCTGTGCATCACGCTCTACACCCGCCAGTTTATCGCCAGTCAGACCAACATCGGATGGACGGATTGCTTCATGGGCTTCTTGTGCACCCGCTTTATTGCCATAGCGATTTGGCTTGGCAGGGACGTATTTTTCACCAAAATTTTGTTGAATGTGGTTACGCACCATATTCACAGCATCATCACTCAAAAAGGTTGAGTCTGTACGCATATAGGTAATGAAACCACCTTCGTACAAACGCTGCGCCAGCATCATGGTTTTCTTCACGGAGAAACCTAAACGCGTACTCGCAGCTTGTTGCAAGGTTGAAGTGATATATGGGGCGCTCGGATTAACTTTGGTTGGTTTATCTTCACGCAACGCCACTTTATATTCAGCATCTTTCAATACACTGAGTAAGGCATCAGTTTCAGCTTTATTTTTAAGCTTAAGTGTTTTACCTGCTTGCTTAACCGCTTCTAAGCGAATATCTTCTTTCTTGGAAATGGTATCTGCAAAAACTTGCCAGTATTCTTCTGGGATAAATGCACGGATTTCACGTTCACGTTCAACCACCAGTTTCACAGCAACTGACTGGACGCGTCCTGCCGATAAACCACGGGCAATTTTTTCCCATAGTAATGGCGACACCATAAAGCCCACTACACGGTCGAGGAAACGACGTGCCTGTTGAGCATTCACACGGTTTAAATCAAGTCGTGTTGGCTGTTTAAATGCTTCTTGAATGGCATTCTTGGTAATTTCGTTAAAGACCACACGATGGTAGCGACTATCATCCCCACCAATAACTTCTCTTAAATGCCAAGCAATCGCTTCCCCTTCTCTATCCAAGTCCGTTGCGAGATAGATTGCATCTGCATCTTTGGCGAGTTTTTTTAGTTCAGCAACCACATGTTCTTTACCTGGTAGCACTTCATAGTGTGCAATCCAATCATGCTCTGGATCTACACCCATACGATTAATCAGTGCGGATTGAGCTTTTTCAGCTTTCTGTTCATCGGTCAATTTAGTACGAGTTGCGGGCTTCTTTTCAGTGGATTTCGCCCCGCCTCCTGTCGGTAAATCACGCACATGACCCACCGATGACTTCACCACATATTGTGAACCCAAATATTTATTAATTGTTTTCGCTTTTGCAGGCGACTCCACAATCACTAAGGCACGTTTCTTTGCAGCAGGTGTAGGAGCTGCTGTGCTTTCTGAAGCAGAGCGTGGAGTATTCGCCATAATAAATCGTTTTTCCTATAATTAATCAAATAATTAGCGCTGAGCTAATTCATGTAAATATGCTTTCATTGCTTCAAGCTGAGTGGCTCTTAAATCAGTTTCTTCATCCCAATATAGCCCGACACAGTTTGCCTGCATATCAATAGCATAAACTCCTGTTAATGCAATGGGTGAATCATTAAATTTCTGATCCCCTTGAACAACTAGAAGTTTGCCATCCACGACTCTTGCACGCATTAAAGCTAAACGACCTTCTGGAATCAGTACACTATAATAAGCCACCATACTGGCACACTTTTCAGAAGCCATTGGAATTTTTGTCCAGTCAGGTGCGACGATTAAACGTGGATGTAATCCCATTTTTCTAGCTTGATCACGCATCATACCTAATGCTTTTTCTCGAGGACTCACACGCAGACCAAAAATCGAGCCCAAGACAAATAGAACTATCGCAACTGTAATCCAAATTCCAACATTACTCATAAACTTGCCCAAAACTTCCTTTTATTAGCGTTACATAAGTTTGAGTTAAAAGGCAAGTTTTCCTTACAATTGTATTCGGAATAAGAGTTAAACTCGGAAATATAATTATAATTTAAGCTTATTAATTTAAAGTTTTAAAATATTATTCATTCAATGAATGACGAACTTTAAAACTACACCTTTATTATTCAATATTATCACCATCAATAATGTGGTGGTTTATTACTCATCGGATCAAAAGGAGCAATCCCTTCCGATAAATCAGAAGATTCAACTCGACGATATAAAAGTTGCATTTGTTTTTTTAAAATTGCAATTTCTTGAGTCTGAATTGCGAGCTGTTGATTTAATTGTTCAACTAAATCGTCTAAAAATGCAATTCGGACTTGCAAATCTTCAATGGGTGCGGACAATGACGCGTGATCATCAAATTTTTGTGGTTTAGTCATTTCAGACCTCATCTGAACTCTTAGGAAACATTATGGCCTACATTACTTTAAGGGATGTCCATCTCGCATTTGGCGGACCTGCCCTACTCGACGGCGCGAACTTTAACCTAGAACGTGGCGAACGAGTCTGTTTAATTGGTCGTAATGGCGAAGGCAAGTCTACTTTATTAAAACTGATTGAGGGAAGTTTATTACCTGATACAGGTGAAGTTTCGATTCAAAATGGTTTAACTGTTTCAATGTTAGCCCAAGACGTGCCGATGGATTCAGGCAAAGTGGCCGATATTGTTGCTGATGGCGCAGGAGAAGCTGCAACCGTACTCAAAGACTACCATGAAGCAAGTGATGCCTGTGTATTAGGTGATATGGAAGCTTGCGATCGTATGGGCATGTTGCAGCATAAACTCGATCAGCTCGATGGTTGGGCACTTGAAAACAAAGTAAATACCATTTTAGGTAAAATGGGGCTAGATCCAAATGCAGATTTAGCAGACCTATCAGGTGGACGTAAGCGTCGTGTGCTCTTGGCACGTGCCCTACTTACCCAACCTGATGTGTTATTACTGGACGAACCGACAAACCATTTAGATGTAGAAAGTATCGAATGGTTAGAAAAGTTCTTACTTGATCAAAATAATCTAACTCTTTTATTTATTTCACATGACCGTTCATTTGTAGATAGCATTGCAACACGTATTGTTGAACTCGATCGTGGTGTTTTACGTGGCTATGAAGGCAATTATTCGCGCTATTTAGAGCTCAAAGCTCAGCAAATGGAAGCTGAAGAAAAACAAAATGCTTTATTTGATAAAAAATTAGCAGAAGAAGAAGCGTGGATTCGTCAAGGCATCAAAGCACGCCGTACCCGTAACGAAGGTCGTGTCCGTGCTTTAAAAGACTTACGTGAACAATCTAAAGCACGTCGTTCACAGCAGGGCAAAGTCAGCATGGCGACACAAGAAGCTCATCGTTCTGGCAAATTAGTGTTTGAGATTGAAAACCTAAGCGTCAGTTATGGTGAGCAACCGTTAATCAAAGACTTCTCAGCGATCGTATTACGTGGTGATCGTATCGGTTTAGTCGGCGATAATGGTGTGGGTAAAACCACCCTGATCAAAGCGATTTTAGGTGAAATCGAACATAGCGGTGCGGTGAAAACCGGTACTCAACTGGAAGTGGCTTATTTTGACCAACTGCGTAATGCACTTGATCTTGAAAAAACAGTGATGGCCAACGTGTCTGAAGGTTCTGATTTTGTAGATGTGAATGGTAACCGCCGTCATATCTATAGCTATTTACAAGATTTTTTATTCTCACCAGAACGTGCCCGTACGCCAGTCAAAGCACTGTCTGGTGGTGAGAGAAACCGTATCCTATTAGCAAAACTGTTACTCAAGCCATCAAACTTGATCGTGATGGATGAGCCAACCAATGACTTGGATATGGTGACACTTGAGTTGCTCGAAGAAATGCTGTCTGACTACAAAGGCACTTTGTTACTGATCTCGCACGACCGTGCTTTCATGGACAATGTCGTCACTTCGACTTGGGTATTCGATGGTAAGGGCAATATTGATGAATACATTGGTGGCTATCAAGATTACTTGGAACAACGCCCTGACCAAAAAGTGGTTGATCAGAAAAGTGATGTGAAAAAAGCACAAGCTAAAGCCGAAGCAGCGGTTGCCGCAGCATCAGCACCAAAGAAGGTCAAGCTGAGTTATAAAGATCAGCGTGAGTTAGAACAACTCCCTGCTGAGATGGAAAAGCTAGAAAAAGAACAAGTCGAACTTTCAGCAAAACTTGCAGATGGTTCTTGGTTTGTCTCTGACGCTAATGCTGCAACTTTGGCTAGTCAACGTTTAGCAGAAATTGAAGAATCTTTGCTTGAGAAGTTGGAACGTTGGGACATCTTGGAAAATATGTCGAAAGGCAATTAATCAGATGATGAGCATCTATCATTATGTGGATAGATGCTCTATTAAAATCCAATGAATGCTTAGATTTCAAAATCATCTTTTAATGACTGATAAAGATTAAAATTTTCATCATCAAAACAAACAAAAATTACTTCTTGGACTGACTGACTTTGTTTTAACTCGTCATTAATCACTTTAAACGCGATTTGAGCAGCAAGCTGTTTAGGAAACCGATAAATTCCTGTTGAAATATTTGGAAAGGCAATTGTTTTTAAACCCAGATGATCAGCGAGTTTAAAACTATTACGATAAGCATTTTCTAATAAAATTGGTTCGTTTTTCTCACCATTTAACCATGTTGGTCCAACAGTATGAATCACATATTTTGCTGGTAGATCTCCTGCGGTGGTTATCACCGCTTCACCTACTGCACAACCACCCTGTTTGGCACGGATTTTTTGACACTCTGCCAAAATCGCGACACCTCCACGACGATGAATTGCTCCATCCACCCCACCTCCACCTAAAAGCGAGGTATTTGCTGCATTGATGATAGCATCCACTGCAATTTGGGTAATATCTCCCTTAAGTATGCTTATCTGTTTCAACATGGTTTCCTGATCAAAATATTTATTTATCTATACACAAAAAGGCTGTGCTTTATCTTTTAGATTTAAAGTCGTAAAACCGACTTCATGTTACACTGCTTCAAAATTCAATATCATTCATATTTCTAGTTTATGAGCCAACAATCGTCTTATATTCCTGGTGAGTTTCAATGGGAATTTTTACTCCCTAAGTATTGGAAAATCTGGATCGCCATCACTTTTCTCATGCTCTTAGCAATCTTACCTTGGGCAATTCAATGGCGCTTGGCACATGGCTTAGCCTCATTATGCTGGCACTTGCTCAGATCACGTCGAAAAACCACAATCAGAAATCTGGAAGTTTGCTTCCCTGAATGGTCTCCTGTTGAGGTTGAAGCACAAGCAAAACAAGTGTTTGTCGACATGATGTTGGGGGTATTTGAAACATTAAATGCTTGGTATTGTCCAAATTGGTTTAAAGGACGCCATAGTATTGAAGGTCTAGAGCACATCAACTCAGCCAAAGCTCAAGGCAAAGGTATCTTATTGCTAGGTACACACAGTACTTTATTGGATGCAGGTGGTTATATTTGTGCTCAATATTTTGAGCCTGATGTGGTCTATCGTCCACAGAATAATCCGATGTTGGATATGCTGATTTATCGTTGTCGCGCAACCATTTATCAACAGCAAATTGATCATGATGATATGCGTGGCTTGGTTCGTCGCTTAAAAGATGGCGGTGCGATTTGGTATAGTCCAGATCAAGATTTTGGCTTAAAACAAGGTGTCATGGCACCTTTTTTTGGTGTTCCTGCTGCAACCGTTACTGCACATCGTCGTCTATTAAAAATCTCCAAATCTGTTGCAATCCCGCTTTATTTTTATCGTTATGGTGATGTTCGTAATCCACAATACAAAGTTTTGATTGAGCCTATTGTTGAAAATATGCCGAGTGAAAATGAACTCGATGATGCAATTCGGGTGAATAGAATCATTGAAGCTCAATTGCGTATCGCACCAACTCAATGGATGTGGTTTCACCGTAGATTCAAAACCCGAGCAGAAGGTTACGAGAAAATTTATTAATATTTAGAGAAAATTAAAACCCGAGTTTCGCATCCTGCAAAACTCGGGCAAATGAGGTTGTGCTTTCACGTCATTTTTATTATCTTACTTCCATCGCATGCATCATATCCTTGATGCGTTTTCCATCTCAGCGTCGCTATCCTTAATCGGAAATCCTTTCCTGCGTCCTTGTGCTGATGTATTTAGAATAAACCTTTTGATCAAACTCGACTATTCGCCGTAGACTTAAATCAATGTACGATATTGCTTACATCACGATATTTGCCATTTCATTCTATTGAGTCACTTATAAGGCTGAGCCAATTCATCTACAACTTGTTTGTGCTCTTGTTCTGCTTTTTCTATACCATCCCGAATCGCCTCTTCAGCCTCTTGTTCATCTTCAGCGCTTTGTTCTAGTTCTTCCTGCTGTTGCTCAAAAATACGACCCGTCTGTAAAACGACATAAATTGGAAAATGATCAGAACCTATATGAGATAAACGTTTCATTTCCACTAAGCCAAAGTCAGTACTATGAAAGATATGGTCTAAAGACCAACGTAAAAGCCGATAATCTGCGTGAAAAGTATTCATGAAATAGCGACCTACCCGTGGATCTAGCAAACCACTGATTCGTTGAAATAATCGCGTGGTGCGTGACCATGCCACATCATTAAGATCCCCCATGACAATACAACTTTCATCCAAATCTTTTATTCGATCGCCAATAATTAAAAGCTCAGCATCTCTTAAAGTTGAATCTTTGGCTTCAGTTGGGCTTGGTGGTTTAGGGTGCAAACAATATAACTGTACTTGGATACCTGAACGTAATTTTACCGAGGCGTGAATAGATGGAATTTCATCGCTTAAAATAAATTTAATTTCAGAATCATCTAAACGTAAACGGCTATACAAATGCATGCCATATAAATTATCCAATGGCACTGCAACACGATAAGGATATTGTTTTTCTATAGGCTGTAATGCATCTTGCCAGTTTTGATCCGACTCTAATGTCAGTACTAGATCTGGTTGTAAATCATCAATATGTTTCAACAATAAATCATATTGATGATTAGGTGTAAGCACATTAGCAACCAACAAAGAAATTTGCTGCTCTGGATTTAATTCTTCTTGTTTCACTTGTTGAACTTGTTTACGCCATATTGGCGTGTAAGGCAAAACCATTTTTAATTGGAATGCGACCGCTGCGATAAGCCCCAAAAGCAGTACTTCTCGCGTTAAAGTCCATTCTGTTTGCATAAATAGCAAACCCAATAAGGCGATTATTCCTATTGCCAATATTTGCAACCGAGGAAAATCTGCACCGCGAAACCACCATTCATCACGAGGAATCAAGGACCATAGGCTCAGCCAAATAACCAGTACCGCACAAAATTCGATCCATATCATGTTAATTGTACTCTTAGGGTTATCTTGGATTTTTTAAAGAAGTTATAGCTTTATCAATTTTTTATCTAATACAAACAAGTTATTCCACTCAATAAAATTATCGTTTTATTTACGTAAAGCTTGCAGTTGTGGTCGCTTTTGATACACTCAAACCCCTTTAAAGTTTTTTACATACCGAGGCACAATGACATGAAAGTAGGTCTGGTCGGTTGGCGTGGGATGGTTGGTTCTGTCCTCATGCAACGTATGGTTGAAGAGAATGATTTTGCTCACATTGAGCCATTCTATTTTTCTACCAGTAATGCAGGTGGCGAAGCACCTTCATTTGGTGGTAAGACTGCACCGGCACTTATGGATGCGTCAGACATTAACAGTCTGAAGCAAATGGATGTCATTTTAACCTGTCAAGGTGGTGATTATACATCTGAAATTTTCCCTAAGCTGAAAGCTGAAGGTTGGGATGGTTACTGGATTGATGCTGCATCTACACTACGTATGGCTGATGATGCGATCATCGTACTTGATCCAGTCAATTTAAATGTCATCAAAGATGGTTTAGTCAATGGCACTAAAACATTCGTTGGTGGTAACTGTACAGTTTCTTTAATGTTGATGGGTTTAGGCTCTCTGTTCCAAAATAATTTAGTGGAATGGGCAACTTCGATGACTTATCAAGCAGCTTCTGGTGCGGGCGCGCAAAACATGCGTGAATTGATCACTGGAATGGGCTATTTATATAACAATACTAAAACGTTATTGGATGATCCAAAATCTGCAATTCTTGATATTGACCGTCAAATTGCCGAGTTGCAACGTGGCGAAGGTTTTCCAAAGTCTAACTTTGGTGTGCCATTAGCAGGTTCATTGATCCCATATATCGATAAACAGCTTGAAAGTGGTCAATCAAAAGAGGAATGGAAAGGTCAAGTTGAAACTAACAAGATCTTAGGCAATCAACAGATTGTTCCGATTGATGGTCATTGTGTTCGTATTGGTGCAATGCGCTGTCACTCTCAAGCCATTACTTTGAAGTTGAAAAAAGATGTTGCGCTTGATGAAATCGAAGATATGATTCGTCAATCAAGCCAATGGGCGAAAGTGGTTCCAAATACCCGTGAAGCCTCTATGACTGACCTTACTCCTGTTGCTGTGACTGGTACTTTAACAGTTCCAGTTGGTCGTTTACGTAAGCTCAATATGGGTAAAGAGTATTTAGGCGCATTCACTGTGGGTGACCAATTACTTTGGGGTGCTGCTGAACCTTTACGCCGTATGCTTCGTATTTTGGTTGAATACAAGAACGCTTAAGCAAAAACATTTAAAAAACAAAAGCCGATCACATTTGATCGGCTTTTGTTTTTTATCAAACATGAATATTTTACAATTCATTTACATCACGGTAATGTATACTTTTGAATTGACTAAAACATCACTTTTTCATGGATCGAGATGACTGTTTATAACAAATTAAAAGTTGCCATTTTAGCCATCATTTCTTCGCAACACCTTTATGCGATTACACTCGATCCATTGCAAATCCAATCTGCGCCTGGTGAATTACTCTACGCAGAAATGAGTTTTCATCAAGCCGATCCTACCGCAAAATTAGATGTAGGCTTAGCAACACCTGAAGATCTTTTAATGATGGGTGCTGCTCATCAGCCTCCGAGTGGTCTAAATTTTTATACACGTCGTAATTCACAAGGTGAAGGGGTGATTGTTATTACCTCTACACGTCCAATGACAGACAGTGAACTTAATATTATTCTTAAAATACAAGAAAGTGGTGCAGCACATTTAAAGCATATTAAGCAGCCTATAGGACAAAGTTCGAGAGCGATATCCACTAAAGCAGCTGCAAATGAAAAAACGCTTTCACCTAAATATATTGTCAGTGAAAAAGATATTGCACTCAATTTGCCCGAAAGCACTCGCTTCAGTTCACCAATTGCAACAAATGCAAAAGAGCTTAATTTAAAGCAAGAAAATTTATTAAATGTCTCCTCAGCTTTACCACCAATATTAAATAGCTCACAATCAAAGCAAAGCTCTCCAGTAGCAATATCCGTTGTTACAACGCCGATGTCGAACCAGAATCAGGACACTGTAACTGCAAAAATTAGCCCTAAAATCGAAACAAATAATATAAATACGACTGCACCAGTAAAAATTGAATCAAATCCAACTCCTACCATAACTAAACAGCCTATTGTTCAAGTCTCAGCTCAGCCAGTTCAAACTGCGAGTCAACCACCAACACCAATCGAAAAAGAATCAAAACCACTTGACACAGAACCAGTTGAACCAAAAGAAAAAATTAAAAAACAACAACCTACGCAAAATACACAACAGGTTAAAAAGAAAGTACCAGCCACAAATAGTAACTCCATGACTGCATCTAATAACTCAGCTCAACAGCATGTCGTGCAGCGTAACGAATCTTTGTGGAGTATTGCGCAACAAATCGCATCACAAACACAACAGCCTGTTGCTAAAGTTATGAATCAGATCAAAGCACAGAATGAGCATGCTTTTATTGGTGGCAACGCAAATCGTTTAAGACAAGGGTCTCGTTTAAATTTCAATCTAAATACAACACCATCTCGTCAAAATACAGCTATAAACCAAATAGCAGCACAGACAACACATCCTCGATCAGGTCAAGCCAAATATCGCCTGCAGCAAGCTGAAATGTCACTGGTCGCTGAAAGTAACCAAGATTCAAGCAATGGAAGTGCGAAAAAAGACACATTACAGCAAAAAACCAGTGCAGATTTATCATTAAAAGTTATGACAGCACGAGAAAAAACCGTTACATTACAAAGAAACGTAACACAGTTAGAATTGGCATTACGTAACAAGGAACAACGTATTCAGCTATTAAATGCTCGGCTTGCAGAGTTACAAGATCAGTTGAAAGTGCAGCAGGAAACTAAAAAGCCAACACGCTAGGTTACGAGAAGATTCTCATAAATTTGCAACAAAGCGGCTCTATCTTTAAGGGGTATAGATCATGTCAACTATAATAATTGTACTGCTAATCGTCGTATTAGTTGTTGCAATCGTTTTAAAAAAACGCAGTGACAACCAAACTACTGCAACATCTAAAAAAGGTGCTACAGCAAAATCAGCGAAGAAAGCAGCTACAACTAAAACTTCACGTACGACATTAGCACGTGAAGAACAAGAATCTGTTCCAGCCGCCGCAACAGCGATTCCAGAGTCTTTACGCCAGAAAATTGAACAGCAAATTCAAAGCGGCAATTATCAAAGCGCAGAAGCACAAATTAATCAGATTTTAAAACAAGATAACTCCCAACATGAGTTATATTTATTTCTCCTTGATATTCACCTAGCTCAAAAAGATGATTTTGCAATTGATCAATTGATCAAACATATTCATGCTTTGAAACTTGATGATATTGCTCAAGCTGCTGAAGCAAAGCAACGTGAATATGAAAAAAATAAACAACCTGATGCAATTGAGTTCAGTTCAAGCTCAAGCCATTTCCAGCAAACCAGTACATCAGATACTTTAGCAAAAGAGCAAAACAACGCAGATTTTGACGCTTTAGCGGCATCAAAAACGTCACAATCATTTGATGACTTACAATCTGGATATGTTGCACCAGCAGAAGAAGCTAAACCAGTTGAACCAGTCCCAGAAGTTCAGCCATTAGACTTTAATTTTTCCTTCGAGAAAAAGGAAACAACTGAAGTTGCGCCAACAATCGAGCAACAAGAGAATAAAGGGCCTGCTCCTTTAGAATTCTCATTCAATTTAGATGCTGCACCTGCAACCACTTCTGTAGTTGAAGAAGCAAAACCTGAATTAGATTTCAATTTTTCAAACTTAGAAGTTACAGAACAAAAAACTGAAGCAGCACCAACGTTAGATTTTAGTTTTGAACCGACAGAAAACAAGCAAGTTGAAGTTACAGAAATAGTTACGGAGTCAGTTGTTGAACTTGAACCTGTTCAAACCTCGCCTCAAACTACATCTGTTGCAATCAATGACCCTCTTGTACAATCATTTCCTGATTTACAACAACTTGATGAAGCACAGCTCAATCTAGAACTTGCTGAGCAATATATTGAATTGGGCGCTTATGATTCTGCACGTGAATTATTAAAAAATAGCCCACCATTTAATGCAGAGCAACAACAACATTCACAAAGTTTACTGAATAAAATAGCTTCCTGAATTTGATCGGTCTAATATAAGCAGTCTCTCAGACTGCTTTTTTTATGATGAAAAAAATCGCTTTAATTTATATGGGTGGGACGTTTGGTTGCGTTGGTGAACCATTGATGCCGATGCCAGAACAGGATTTTTTACCTTTACTAGCTAAGATCATTCCACCTCACTTACAAGTCGAATGTTTCGCTGCGCCTAGTATAAAAGACAGTAGTGCATGCACCGCAACGGATTGGCTAAAGTTGGTACAACAAATCCAGCAATTGCAACTCAATAGTTTTCAACATTTTGTCATTATTCATGGGACAGACACATTAAGTTACGCTGCAGCAACACTTGCTCGTTTCTTGGGACATTCTTGTCATGCCATCATTACAGGTAGCCAATACCCATTATTGAATGTTGAAGGCAATGATACCCGTGAATTTACAGATGCCACAGGCAACCTATATTTAGCATTAGAGCAAGTCCTCTCTTTGCCAACTGGTGTTTATCTGGCGTTCCATGAACAAGTTTTTCACGCACAAACAACCTTAAAAGCGCATACCACTGAATTGGATGCTTTTGTCGGTGTTAAAGCAGATCAAAGTTGTCAAACCACATCAGATTCTCTTGTTGTTCAAAATGAATATCTTCAGCAAGCAACTGAACTCAGCATTTTAAATTTAATGTTGCAACCGATTGCAAAAGAACAACTCATACTACAATTAAAAAATATTCTGCTTAACCCACCAAATTTCTTGATTCTACAAGGATTTGGCACGGGAAATATTGCAGTAAATGACGAAATTCTGATGCTGTTTGAGCAACTGTATCAAAAAAAATGTCTGCCTATTATCAGCACCCAAGTGACCTTTGGGCAACTCGATCAACGTTATGCCGTCAGTTCATGGATTCAATCTGCCAAAGTTTTAATCAATGATTGCCATAGCCATGCTGATTTATATGCAAAAGTCTTGCAAATCTATTTAAAATATCCGAGCCACGAACAATGGTTCGCGAATTGGCATCAGCATTAATATTTGAGGTTAAAACATGCAACGTTATGCAATCGGTATTGAATTTTGTGGCACGCAATACCGTGGTTGGCAAACCCAGCAGGCTGGCGTTGTAACTGTTCAGGAAACCATCGAGAAAGTGCTGAGCCGTATTGCTAATGAGCCCATTATTTTGCATGGTGCTGGACGAACTGATGCTGGTGTACATGCAACCAATATGGTAGCTCATTTCGATACCGAAGCCATTCGCCCAGAACAAGGTTGGATTCGTGGTGCCAATAGCCAACTTCCAAAAGATATTTCAATTCAATGGATTAAATGCATGGATGAGAACTTCCATGCACGGTTCAAAGCCACTGCACGACGTTATCGTTATGTCGTCTATAACGCACCCACCCGTCCTGCACTATTGTATAAACAGGTCACTCATCTTTATCAAAAATTAGATGTACCGAAGATGATTGTCGCTGCATCCAAATTTGAGGGAACGCATAATTTTGAGACTTTCCGAGCTGCTGCATGTCAATCCAACCAACCTATACGTCATGTAAAACACTGCCGTCTATTTGAGCATGGACGCTATTTGGTATTAGATATTCAAGCCGATGGATTTTTACATCATATGGTACGGAATATCATGGGATGTTTACTAGAAATCGGACAAGGTATGTATGAGATTGATCATATCGATACCATGTTTGCCGCAGAAGATCGTACAGCTGCAGGCATCACCGCCCCACCTGATGGTTTATATTTTATTCAGTCCTATTATCCTGATGAGTTTGATTTACCACAGCTGCCTTTAGGTCCCCAATGGTTAAATCTGCCTGAATAAAAAAAGCCTTATCGAGAGATAAGGCTTTTTTTATTAAAAAATTAACGCTGTTTACGCTTACGATATTCGACAGGGGTTTCATTCGTCCAACGCTTAAATGCACGATAGAACGTACTTGGTTCAGAAAAACCTGTTAAATACACGATTCTTTCTACACTCTCATTGGTATTCGCCAATAATTTCTTCGCTAGACGACAACGATAATCTGAAAGGATTTGCTGGAAGCTCGTATTCGCCTCGCTAAGCTGTGTTCTTAAGCGGCGTGGCGTGATGCTTAATTGAGCTGCAACTGTTTCCAAAGTAGTTTCACCACTTTCTAAAGTTGAACCAATGGCACGGCGAACTTCACCAACCAAATCATACCGCGCAAGCTCTTGTAATTTCTCAATCGCTAGTTGTTCATGTAATTGTAGTAGTTCTGGTTCAGCTTGCCACAATGGGTAATCAAGCACTGCAACATCAAAATAAAGACGTGTCGCTTTTTGTCCTAAACTAACAGGACAACCATATACTCGGAAATATTCATCATCATCAGCACCATCACTAAAATTAAAGTCGATGTAAATTGGCTGAAACTGACCTTCAGTAATAAATTTAAAGAAACGTAAGATGCCTGACATAGCACATTCAGAGAAATGGCGATTGACTAAATTATCTGACCAAAACTGTTCACCGTTGGTGAGATAACAACGACCATCTTCAACTACGAGTTTTGCATCAAAAGCATCACTGATCAGACGCTGATAAGCTAAAGCTCGTTTTAGACCCTCACCAAATGTTTCACTACTAATAAATAGATGCTCAATCACCTGACCACGATAGAGTGGTAAATGCTCACCTAAATGCAATCCAATATCAGGATCATTGCTGACTTCCTGTGCAGCAATCCAAAATGCATTTTGCGCACTTAATGGCGTTCGGGCATTGGTATCAATTTGATTTAGCGCTACCCCTGCTTTTGTTAGAATCTCTTCAGTTGGCAATCCTGCTTTACGAATTGCCTGATAACCAAAGCGCAATACAACTGATGCATCTGTTAACTGACCCACGCAGTGCCCTTCCCTGTAGATACGTTCTTGTAACAATAACAACAATTTTAGATTAACGTTGATTGACCAAACTGACAACAATATTCTGCTTCTTTTGTTAAAAAAAATTGTCAATTGTCCGACAGTTTTTATTAATAAAGATCTAAAAGGTTTACATACGCTTCACCTTGTAAAATTCAAATAAATTGACTATAATTTGCCCCTTTCCAATTTGATCATCAGGTAGGCTATGGCCAATAAAGAGGAACTCATTGAGTTCGAAGGCGTTGTCACCGAAACGCTTCCTAATACGATGTTCCGTGTACGTTTAGAAAACGGTCACGAAGTTATTGCTCACATTTCTGGTAAAATGCGCAAACACTATATCCGTATTTTGACGGGTGACAGTGTAAAAGTAGAAATGACACCTTATGACTTAACAAAGGGTCGTATCACTTATCGCGCGCGCTAAGAGATTCGTGAATGCAAAAAAGCCACATTTTGTTTGTGGCTTTTTTTATGCTTGATTCTTATTACTCACTCAAACGTGTTGTTTTACACCCTACCGTTTGACACTCACGCAATCTTTCCTCTAACCAATGATTACGCTCTTGTGTCGTCGTAAGTCTACATTGCACGCTTACGCTATTTTTTTGATCATCAGTACATTCTGCATCTCGATGATGAATCCATGCGAGCTGGGACTTTTTAAGAATCTTTTGTTGTGTCTCATTGAGTTGGTGACGTAATTGCTGGTAATTTTTATTTAAATCAGCATCAGTACTCGCATAAATTTTATTCGTGCAATAAATATCATCATACGTATTGCGTGCCTTATCACAATTATCTGCATGACTGAATGTTGCTAAAATGCCACACATCAGTCCAAATATAAATTTGTGCATCAAGTTTTCTCAATCGCTTAATATGCTATCTATCTAAGCACATTTGAACTCAATTGAATATTGCCTAAAAATAGACTAGTTTGTATATTTTTATCAATTCACACAAATGAACTCGACACCAACATAATTTAAGGATTGAATAAAAATAGATGAGAGGATAAGGATTGATCAAAATGAAAAAATTTAAGTATTTGTTATTTCTAATCATATTATCTTTACAAGCATGTACCACTGCATACCAAAATCGAACCAGCCTACCTGATTATTTACAACCTTTTATTGGGCAATCTGCAACCATAATCCAACAGCAGTTCGATTTAAAACCTCTAGGTTTTCAGACTATCGCCCAACCAATCAAACAAAGCAATCAGCTGATTTACACTGTCATTCGCCCAATTCGTATTCCTATTCCTATTGCTCAATCGGCTGAATTTGGTGCTCAAAATATACCAATTCAAAGTGCTGGGAATGCAGATAGTACTTATGATCTCAATTTAAAATGTCACATCATTTTTGAGCTAGACCAACAACAAATTGCTCGCTCTATTCGCTATGAAGGCAAGGCTTGTTAGTTCGCCTATATACATTAAGTTATAAAAAAACGCAGCTTAAGCTGCGTTTTTAATTGGCTATAACACTTAGTTAAGTGCTGAAACTACAGCTTCACCCATAGCATCTGTACCAACTTTTGTCATGCCTTCAGACATAATATCTGCTGTACGCAAACCTTGATCTAATACTTGACCTACAGCATCTTCAATTGCTTTTGCTGCAGCTTCTTCACGGAAGGTATAACGTAACATCATCGCAACTGAAAGAATAGTTGCCAATGGATTAGCAACATTTTGACCAGCAATATCTGGTGCAGAACCATGACATGGCTCATACATGCCTTTGCCATTTTCATCTAAAGATGCAGAAGGCAACATGCCGATCGAACCTGTCAACATTGCTGCTTCATCCGATAAGATATCACCAAATAAATTACCTGTGACGATCACATCAAACTGCTTTGGTGCACGCACTAACTGCATCGCAGCATTGTCAACATACATATGTGATAGTTGAATATTTGAATATTGTGCTTGTTGTAAATCAGTAACCGTTTGCTTCCACAATTCAGTCACTTCCAATACATTGGCTTTATCAACCGAGCATACTTTGCCACCGCGCAAGCCTGCTAACTCAAACGCAACTTTGGCGATACGCTTGATTTCACTTTCTGAATAAACATCAGTGTTATAACCTTGTTTTTCGCCATTTTCTAATTCGCGAATACCACGTGGTTGACCAAAGTAGATCCCCCCCGTTAATTCACGAACAATTAGGATATCCAAACCAGCAACGATTTCTGGCTTCAAACTTGAAGCATCAGCCAATTGTGGATAAAGAATCGCTGGACGTAAATTTGCGAATAAATTCAATTCGCTACGAATTTTAAGCAAACCACGTTCTGGACGAATCGAACGTTCAATGGTATCCCACTTAGGACCACCAACCGCACCTAATAAAATGGCATCAGCATTTTTAGCTTGTTCGCTTGTTACAGCTGGATATGGTTCACCGTGAGCATCAATTGCTGCACCACCCAGTAAACCTTGTTCCCATGTCAAACCTAAATTAAATTTTTGATTCACCTTAGTTAGTACTTGCTCAGCTGCACCAACAATCTCAGGACCGATACCATCGCCTGCTAAAATTAAAATATGTTTAGACATTTATTCTTCCAGTTTCATATATGCAGCGTTCATACTGCAAGCCGATTAAATCTTTTTCTCAACAAATTCACCCAAACCTGTGCTCACATCATATGGGCGACAGAATCGACGAATCGTATGCTGTTCTTGTTGCAAATCCACACATAAGGGTTCAGGTATAGAAACATTTAATAAACTACCCGAACGATATGCACGGTCTCGGTACATTTTAAAGGTATAGCTTTGATGCGGCTTAAACGCATGAATCACGTGGAAGGTTTCAGCTCGGTCTGGTGAAATAGGATAAAAGCGAATGACTACTTCATATTGTTTGGCTGGTACATTTAAGTAGACTTGTTGTTTTCTACTAAAAACCGAACCATGCAATCGTACAATCCCTCGCTCCATCGCCTGTTGGCTAATACGGTGCGATTTGGCATCGATCACGGCAATGTCATTGATTCGTTCAAACTCACAATTTTCGACGCCTGAACAATACAAAGTTGCATTTTCCGCTTTATTGCCTACTGTATTTTGGGCAATACGAACCTGATCAACCATATTCGTAGAATTCTGACATGCGGTTAATGTCATACCAACACCTAAACACAGCAAAATACTGCGAGCGAGTCTTCTTTTCATTATTCAAGCCCAGTCCTATATCATGCAAACATGCAAGCGAATATATCTACTCGCATGTTAACAAGAGTTCCATGTCTGCGCTATGGCTATATTTAAAATGTACTAAAACATTAAGCTATGTTTATATTGATGAAATATAAATAAAACTTAAGCTTCTATCTCTTGAAACACCCAAGGACGTACTTGTTTTGCCTTGGCTTCAAAAGCGCGAATATCATCTGCCACTTGTAAAGTTAAGCCAATATCATCCAAACCATTTAATAAGCAATGCTTACGGAATGGATCAATTTCAAATTTAAATGCTTCACCTGTTGGCGTGCGCACTTCCTGAACTTCTAAATCGATGGTCAATTGATAACCCTCGGTTTCAGCACATTCCTTGAATAACTGATCAACAATCTCTTCAGATAAAATCACAGGCAACATGCCATTTTTAAAGCAGTTATTAAAGAAAATATCTGCAAAGCTTGGAGCAATCACCGTACGGAAACCATACTCATTCAAAGCCCAAGGCGCATGTTCACGACTAGAGCCACAACCAAAGTTAGTACGTGCCAATAAAATCGTTGAACCTTGATAACGCGGTTTATTCAACACAAATTCAGGATTAATTGGACGTTTGCTAATATCTTGCCCTAAATAGCCTTCATCTAAATAACGCAATTCATCAAATAAGTTATCGCCAAAACCTGTGCGTTTAATTGACTTCAAAAACTGTTTTGGAATGATTAAATCAGTATCAACATTTGCACGATCTAAAGGTGCAACAATACCTTGTTCTACAGTGTATTTTTTCATGATTTTGCTCCTTTAGAATGAACGTACATCAACAAAATGACCTGCAATTGCAGCTGCTGCAGCCATTGCTGGGCTCACTAAATGTGTACGACCACCGTTACCCTGACGACCTTCAAAATTACGATTCGAAGTAGATGCACAATGTTCGCCTGGTTGTAATTTATCAGCGTTCATTGCTAAGCACATCGAACAACCTGGCTCACGCCATTCAAAACCAGCGTCTAAGAAAATTTGATCCAAGCCTTCTTGCTCTGCTTGTTGCTTCACCAAACCTGAACCCGGAACGATCATCGCCTGTTTAATACTAGATGCAACTTTACGCCCTTTCACGACATCTGCCGCAGCACGAATATCTTCAATACGAGAATTGGTACATGAACCAATAAATACACGATCTAATTGAATATCAGACAACGATTGACCAGCAGTTAAACCCATATATTGATAAGCACGAGTCCAGTCATTACGCTGAACATCATCTTTTGCTTGTTCTAAAGTCGGTACTGCTTGCGAAACAGGGATCACCATTTCTGGAGATGTTCCCCAAGAAACTTGTGGCTCAATCTCAGCACCATTCAATACGACTACTGCATCAAATACAGCATCTTCGTCTGAATGTAAGGTATTCCAGTATTCTACGGCTTGATCCCACTGCTCGCCTTTAGGTGCATAGTTACGATCTTTGACATAAGCAATGGTTTTGTCATCGACAGCAACCATACCTACGCGCGCACCCGCTTCGATTGCCATGTTACATACGGTCATACGCCCTTCGATCGACATATCACGGAACACTTGACCACCAAATTCAATGGCATAGCCTGTACCACCAGCCGTTCCAATTTTGCCGATAATCGCTAAAACAACATCTTTCGACGTCACGCCTTTGCCTAATACACCATCAACACGAACAAGCATATTTTTCGATTTTTTCTGTACTAAACATTGAGTTGCTAACACATGCTCAACTTCTGACGTACCAATACCGTGTGCCAAACAGCCAAAAGCACCATGTGTAGCTGTGTGTGAGTCACCACAGACCACCGTCATACCCGGCAAAGTTAAACCTTGCTCTGGTCCTACCACATGAGCGATACCTTGACGAATATCATTAATACCAAATTCAACGATATTAAAGGTCTTACAGTTATCATCTAAAGTTTGGACTTGGATACGAGACGTATCATCTTCGATCCCAGCAATACCTTGCTCACGCTCTTTTTTAGAGGTCGGAACGTTATGGTCAGGTGTTGCGACATTGGCACTTAAACGCCATGGCTGACGATCAGCAAGTTGTAAGCCTTCAAATGCTTGAGGGCTAGTCACTTCATGTAATAAATGACGATCAATATAAATCAAGCTTGAACCATCATCACGTTGCTTAACTAAATGGTCATCCCATAATTTGTCATATAATGTCTTGCCTGCCATGTCGTCGCTCTCCAACGTGCTTGTCATAGGACTGGGTAACTAAATTTTAAATTTATTATAGCAATGCTTTCACATAAATCTAATTTATCATTTTTATTAGTTATCAAACTTTTTGGAATAAATAATTCATTTGCGCATCAATTTTTTTCACTAAAAGAGATAAATCCTTATCTATCTCAAATTTCGATCATCGAGAGTAGAAATTTCTTTTTTACTTTTTAAATGATAATCATTATTATTTAATTAAATAGGATTTGAAACGGTGAGCGATATGGCAAACATTCAGCAATTCGTGATTAACAATCAACGGACTTTAAAAAAAACCTTGAGTTACTACATCATGCATATTAGTGTTGCGATGATAGTTGCCTATATGATTACTGGGAATTTGATCATGGCTGCAACCTTGAGTTTAATTGAACCGACCGTACAAGCTTTTGCCTTTTTCTTCCATGAAAAAGTTTGGAATTATTTCTAATTTTCCGCTTCAATATCTGAGCACCTATTTTCCTATTTTAAAGTTATTTGAGTAAGCCTGTATGAATCTTGCTGCATTTGAAGCATTTTTAAAAGTGATGGAAACGGGATCAATTTCGATTGCAGCAGAACAATTATTTATTACTCAACCTGCGGTGACCAAACGAATTCATACGCTTGAAGAATATTTTGGAGTAAAACTGTTTGAATCCGCAGGACGCGGTATTCAACCGACCCATGCTGCACATTCTTTATTACCCAAAGTGAGAACATGGCTCAATGAATTAGGTGAAATTCACCATACGCTGAGTCATGAGCAGAATCAGGTACAAGGTCGTTTAAAAATTGGGACTAGTCATCATATCGGATTGCATCATCTCGCAGACCCACTGAAGGCTTTTGTGCAATCTTTTCCACAAGTCACTTTAGATGTGCATTTTGTAGACTCAGAACAGGCACATGAACAAGTTTTAGCAGGTGAACTCGAACTGGCTTTTTTAACCCTTCCTCCAATTGGAGATGAGCGCCTAAGTTACTTGACTATTTGGAATGATCCTTTGGTTTTTGTGGCCTCACCTTTTCATCCTTTAGCGCAACAATCACAACTTAAATTAGAAGATTTGATTGCTTATCCTAGCCTTTTACCCGCAGCACACACCTATACCAGTCAAATCACATTAGCAGAGTTTGAAAAAAAGGGCTTAAAACCTAAAATTAGTATGAGTAACAATCCCTTAGAGTCGATTAGAATGTTAGTTTCTATTGGCTTAGGTTGGTCAGTATTACCCAAAACTTTGGTGAATCAAGATTTAAAACAACTCGATCTCAATCTCGATATGCAACGCCAATTGGGTATGGTGTGGCATCCCGCACGAATCCAATCAAAAGCAGCGGAAGAATTAATTCATATGATGCAGTGAAGCTGAGTCAGTTAATCGCCACCGCAACTGCTACAACTACTACCGCAACTGGATGAAGATGATGATTGATCTTGCATATATTTTGCAAAATCTTTAGTCATTTGTTCAAGTTCAAATAATTGTCCATTTTCCCAAGCCAAAGCCTGATCAATGGCAAACAATCGTGGCAATTGCATGGTATTCCTTGGATTATATCCATGTAACATACAACTATACTTCCAAGCTTCAAATAATTGCTGTGCTTGTTCTTCTGGTTTAGTGGTTGCTTCATAAGGACTATGATGCAAAGTTCGGCCAATGGTTTGCTTACATAAATATTGATATTGGATTGGATATTGCAACATCACATGCCATAAAGCATCTACAGCATGTGAAGGCATGGTATATGCTTGTTTTTGCATCACGTGTAATGCCAAATAATCCTTAAAGCCCAGTTCAATCAGTCGACGTTGTTTTAAGCTCAGTTCAGGATACTGTTGTTTTAATTTATTCCAAAATATTGGATCAATGTTGAGTTGCTCAATCTTCTTTAATTTATTCCGTCGAGTCTTGGCGATCAAAACATGGTTTAAAACAATAATTGTCCATATTAATGGGAGTAAAACCCAAGCGGTAAAGATCTGCTGTTGCCAACTATACATGAGCAGTAAGACTAAGATAGGTAACATAATCCAGCGTGTTTTTATCATCGGTTGCTGGCGTTCTAATTTGAGTAATGCATTAAGCATGCTGGAAGTGTGTTCTTCCTGATTTGTTTTTATTTTCATACTGTCATCTTATAAAGAAAAGATGACAGTGAGATGACAAAAAACCTCCCGAACAAGGAGGTTTAATATTCACTACGCGATTTGTAATAGTCGACGAATTTGCTGAACCATCTGATTTACATCTAATAAATGATGCGGGATAGTCATCGTCAATAATTGATCAGATCGAAAATGACGATCTACTTCAAGCATAACATGGGTTTGATGTGGTTCAGCAACGAATGAAACTTCTACCTCATTAAAACCGCTGAACAGATGTGAAGATACAAACTCAAGCTCTTGGTAACAACCAATCGTCGACCTAAAGTTACGCGCAGTGAGTTGCCCTTTTTCTACATCTACAGTCGATAAAACAAAACCACATTGTTGCATCGCCTGTAAAAACATTTGCATCGCTGGCGTTGGTAATATACTTAAATAATCACGATCTGTTGCATCCATACCCCAATCTACATCTAGATGGGTATTGATCCAGACCCGTGTACCATTACGGCGACAAGAAACTTCAGTGATAGGCGTTTCATGCGGAATTTCCATAGTAAAAGGAATATTGTGTGATTGATTTGCAGCCAACAAAAAATTAGAACTAATTAGCCACTGTTCCAAAATCAAAGGTTGATTAAACTCGTGATCACCTGATTCGACTTCAGCCATCGTCATCAATTGTAAGTACAGAGCATTGATTTCTTTATCTGATGAACCACCTTTAAAACTAATTTCTCCGTGAAGCGTTTCACCCGCCTGTAAAGTAGGATTATGCAAATGCGTTTCTACATTTACCCCTTGAATACCCAAACTTGACATAATTTTATTAAACATGTTTCAACCCTTTTGAATTATTTCATTAAATCTATAACTGGCTACTTATTTTTAAAGTGCTTCATCCCCAGCGATTTGAAGCTTGCCATCTGCTATCTCGTTCATGAATTGCTGATAATCATTCAAATTGCGCTCAGCATACTGCATAGCATACTCTTGTAAAACATCTACAATCTTGTTGCCTTTACCTAGATAACCCATCAAAACATCGGCATTACCAGATTTTGCATGTGCATGCGCCAAGGCTAAGCCACAACTTTCAGCATATTCATAAAAATATTCGTCATCCATATCTGTTAAATCCACAGAAATCTTCATATCTCTAAGCTGACGGACATGGAAATGTTTATCTAATGTAGAAAATCCTAAGAAGATATCACTAGCAGCCTGCATTAATTGTTGACCATGAATGACTCGCTCACCTTCATGTTCTACTTTATCTTTGAAAAGTGGGCTAAGTATTGAAGGATTCGCTTCTTTCATTTGTAATATCAATGGCTCTCGATCTGCATCTTGAAACAGCGCAACAGCAGAGCGTGTGCCAACACTTCCAACCCCAACCACTTTGAGTGCAACGTCTGTGCGTTGATAACGATCAAATAAAACTTGTCGATCAAATTTCAATGAATCTCGATAACAGGAAAAGAATTGATCAAGATTGTGGGCAAAAGGTTCATTTGTTTGGGGATGCCATAAAAGTGGTTTGTCATCAATAAAATGTCTAAAACCCGTATCCTCATTTTTTTCAGTTAACTTTGGCAAAACCGAATGTGCATTTCTCTTTTGTGCTGAATCAAGATGTTTCTCTCTTTTCTTTCTGAGCTTTCGGCATTCCGTATTCTCTAGCAATGTCGTGGCATCGATCTTGTCATACCAAACCTGTAGTGGCGACAACTCCGAGTTTTCTAATAAATGCTGACGATAACTATGCAACATGGTTTTAATTGCTTTTAAACCCACTTTATCGGCGAGATCAATATCACGAGCGGCAATCACAAAACTCGTTGCTAACCGTTTTAAATCCCATTCAAAGGGAGCAACCAATGTCTCATCAAAATCATTAATACCAAATAATAAATTACGTTCAGGACTGGCAAAGCCGCCAAAATTACTTAAATGACAATCACCACAAATTTGCTGGAATAAACCTGAGTTAAACTGCTCCCATGCTTGATCAAACAACATTAAAGAAGGCATACCGCGATAATAGGTAAATGGAGAAACACTCATACGTTTTGCACGAATCGGCTTAAGCTGCTCTAAACGTCCTTGGTTACTCCAATCATAGATATTTAAAGCCGTTAGACCTTTAGGTCGTTGCGATAGTTGTGACAACTGTTCACGTGAAACTTTTTGACGTTGCGCTTTTCCTAATTTAAAACCTTCGGTTTTTGTCAGTAACTTACCTTGATAACTATGCCGAGTAAGATCAATGCAGTCTTCTGTCCAAAGTTGTTTGGGCAATTTAATTTGTGGTGTTTTAGGCATTATTTACTCATTATTTTAAAGGATAATTATTTGTTATCCTTATAATATTGACAGAGATATAATTCAATATTTTTATTGGGGTTAATAATATATCGCTCAAATATTATATTTTTAAATTAGAGAATATTAAAATGAATAAAATTACTGGAGACTTAATTGCTCTTGCTCAAGCTGGAGAGTTTGATGTCATCATTCATGGTTGCAATTGTTTCTGTACCATGGGGGCTGGAATTGCCAAAATCATCAAAAAAGAGTTTCCAGAAGCCTACCATGCTGACTTAAATACCATTTCTGGCGATAAGGAAAAGCTAGGAACATACAGCGAAGCGAATATTATTCGTGATGATTGTAATTTTATTATTCTTAATGCTTATACGCAGTTTAATTGGCGCGGACAAGGTATTAAAGCTGATTATCATGCTATTCGAAACGTCTTTAAACAGGTTAAACAAAACTTCCCTAAAGCAAAAATAGCTTATCCAATGATTGGTGCTGGACTTGCCAAAGGTGATTGGAACATGATTGCAACAATTATTGATCAGGAGTTGGAAGACCTCGATCATAGACTCGTTGTTCTTCCAACTCCATAATTTTAAATCGACCAGTCTTGGATGTCCCAATTTTTTTCTTGAGCTAATTTCTCTAAACGATCATCTGGATTTACAGCAATCGCATGGGTTGCATATTCAAGCAAAAAACGATCATTAATCGAATCTGAATACGCCCAAGACTCATCAACTGCTCTTCCCTGTAACCATTGATCTAAACGAGCAAGCTTACCTTTCTGATAACAAGGTAAACCCATCACCTTACCCGTATACTTCCCATCAAGAACTTCGGCATTCGTAGCAATAATTTCCGTAATACCAAATTCACGAAAAATCGGAGCCGTAATAAAATCACTCGTTGCAGTAATACCTACAATCGCATGACCTAAATCTTGATGCTTTTTAATTGCATCAAAACCTTTCGGACGCATTTGGGGGCGAATCACTTTTTGCATAAACAACTGATGTAGTTCAGTTAAATAGTCATTGTCGTGTTTAGTTAAAAATTCAAATACAAATTCGTTATAGGCAATCGGATCAAGTTGTCCTGCCTTATAGTCCTCGTAGAATTTATCATTCATTTGGCGATGATGAACTGGATCAACCAAACCTTCATTAACTAAAAATTCACCCCATGAATGGTCAGAATCGGTATTTAACAGGGTGTGATCTAAATCAAACAAAGCCAATTTCATATAAATGCTCATTTAAATGCAAATTAAAGAAAAAAAACGTAAATCTATTTCCGTAAGTGACTAAAAATTCGTTAAGATCATAGCAATTTTAAACATTTTACTTTGACCTTTTTCGAGTTGGACGTGAAGAGTGACTGTCCCCGAGATCAAAGTCAACGATATAGAGAAAATTTAGGTAGCCAAATGATCGATTCAGAAGGTTTCCGACCCAACGTCGGGATCATTTTGGCAAACGATGACGGACAAGTTTTATGGGCAAAACGCATTGGTCACAATGCTTGGCAATTTCCACAAGGAGGGATCCAGTTTGGAGAAACCCCTGAACAGGCACTTTATCGTGAACTGAGAGAAGAAGTCGGTTTATTGCCCGAACACGTCCAAATTATAGCGCAAACTAAAAGTTGGCTGCGTTATCGTTTGCCACATCGGTACATTCGGTCAGATTCTGATCCGGTATGTATTGGACAAAAGCAAAAGTGGTTTTTACTGAAATTAACGGCATCGCCGCATCATATTCAGTTAAATCTATCAGACCCACCCGAGTTCGATGAATGGCAATGGGTGAGTTACTGGTATCCGTTAGGTCAAGTAGTGAACTTCAAAAGAGATGTTTACCGCAGAGCCATGATGGAGTTGTGTTTACAATTACCGCAGCGTTAATCGTCAACAAATCATCACTTTAAGCAATGATTTTTGATCATAGAGCTGTTATAACTAGACCGATAACGATTTATAAATTGGAGTAAACATCCATGTCAAACATGCAACTCGACACGCTTAGACGCATTGTGCAAGAAATTAATGCGTCCGTCAGTTTGCATGATTCTTTGGACATTATGGTCAATCATGTGGCTGAAGCGATGCATGTAGATGTATGCTCCATTTATTTATTGGATGAACGAAACAAACGCTATGTGCTCATGGCTTCAAAGGGTTTAAAACCTGAAGCTGTTGGACATGTTTCTTTGAGTGTTGGTGAAGGTCTAGTCGGCTTAGTCGGTAAACGTGAAGAAATTGTAAACCTAGATAACGCACCTAAGCATGAACGCTTTGCTTATTTGCCCGAAACAGGTGAAGAGCTATTTAACTCATTTCTTGGCGTACCCGTGATGTATCGCCGTAAAGTGATGGGCGTTTTAGTTGTTCAAAATAAAGAGTCTCAAGACTTTAGTGAAGCGGCTGAATCCTTTCTTGTCACCTTATGTGCGCAACTCTCAGGGGTAATTGCCCATGCTCATGCGGTCGGAAATATTGATGTTTTCCGCAAACCGACCAGTGGTTCATCTTATAAAACATTCCAAGGGGTTTCAGGTGCTGGAGGGATTGCTTTAGGTCGCGCCATCGTGCTCTATCCCCCAGCCGATCTTGCTGCAATTCCCGATCGTGAAGCTGAAGATATCAGTGATGAACTTGACCTATTAGATCAAGCAATTGCTGCTGTACGTTTAGAGATCCAATCTCTAGATGAGAAAATGCAAGACTCATTGATGTCAGAAGAACGCGCATTATTTAGCGTGTTTTTACGAATGTTAGATGAAAATGCATTGCCAAGTGAAATCAAAGACCATATTCGTGCAGGTAGTTGGGCACAAGGTGCGGTTCGTAAAGTCATCGACAAACATATCGCGCTATTTGCTCAAATGGAGGACGATTACTTACGTGAACGTGTCTCTGACCTCAAAGATCTTGGTCGCCGAATTTTAGCTTGTTTACAAGAAAATGATTCCAGTCACCGTGAACTTAGCCCAGACAGTATTTTAATTGGTGAGGAAATTAGCACGGCGGCTTTAGTTGAACTTCCTGTTGATAAAATCGCTGCGATTGTGACTTCTGAAGGTGCAGCGAATTCACATATGGTGATCGTTGCACGTGCGTTAGGTATTCCAACTGTTGTCGGTGTGACTGAACTACCAATCACGACTCTTGATGATATTGAAATGATTGTCGATGCCTATCAAGGTCGTGTTTTTGTTAACCCACCACGTCGATTACGTCAACGATATAAAGAAGTCCAGAAAGAAGAAGAACAAATCGCCAAAGATTTGAAGCAATATGAAACCAAAGATGCGATTACACCTGACGGCGTCTCTATTCCTTTATTCGTAAATACAGGTTTGATGATTGACGTTGTTCGTGGCGTGCAACGTGGTGCGAAAGGTGTCGGTTTATATCGCAGCGAAATTCCGTTCATGCTACGCGAACGCTTCCCAGGTGAAGAAGAACAACGTGCCATCTATCGTCAGCAGTTGAGCCATTTTGCCAATAAGCCCGTAATTATGCGAACTCTCGATATCGGTGCGGATAAAGATTTGCCTTATTTTAGTATTGAAGAAGAAAACTCAGCATTAGGTTGGCGTGGTCTGCGCTTTACTCTGGATCATCCTGAAATTTTCTCAGCGCAAATCCGTGCCATGCTAAAAGCTAGTATTGGTTTGAATAATTTGCATATTTTGTTGCCGATGGTGACAAGTGTCAGTGAAGTTGAGGAAGTCTTGTATCTATTGGAACGAGACTGGTTAGCTGTACAAGAAGAAGAACAAGTCAAAATCACTAAGCCTAAAATTGGGATCATGGTTGAAGTACCGAGTGTACTTTTACAAATTGGTGAGTTTGCGGAGCTAGTCGACTTCTTTTCAGTTGGTTCAAATGACTTAACCCAATATTTATTGGCTGTTGATCGTAACAATCCTCATGTTGCTAACGTATATTCGCACTTTCATCCGTCTGTCTTACGGGCTTTAAACCGTTTAGTAGAAGATTGTCATATCTATCAAAAACCAGTCAGTGTCTGTGGTGAAATGGCAGGAGATCCATTATCTGCCATTCTACTAATGGCGATGGGTTTCAATACACTTTCCATGAGTTCTAGCAATATATTAAGAGTTCGTAAAGCGATTTGTCATGTCCCAATGAGTGATGCAAAACAACTCTTAGACGATGTTTTACACATGAATAACCCTCTGGTCATCAAAAGTTGGCTTGAACACTACTTTAAAACTCATGGCCTTGCAGATATGGTCAAATCAAATCGTTTAGTCAGTTAACATGATTGTAGAAAATAAAAAAGCGATCATCATTTAGTTGATCGCTTTTTTATTTTTCAGTATTTATTAATTCTGTCGTAAATAGATTTGTTGTTTGGTTTTATTCAAACTGACCGCTGGGAATTTACGATCATAATCAATTGCAATCAGATCTTTACCAGTTAAATTTTTAACATCAGGTTCCCATGTAATATAGTAATTCAATTCTGCATTATCTCGAACTGATGGCTGAATATTTTGACGATGATTTGCAGGAATATTCAAATCAACTGTAAAAGGCACCTGAGATACTTGTATTTTCTTTTGTGTGATCAAAGTCGCTGGAACATCTGCCATACGGTTTTCAACCGCATATAAACGAACCGTACCTTGTTGTTGCACAACGTTATAAGTATCTTGTCCCAAAAATTCAACACTGAGTGATTGAGCTGCATCCACTTTAGTTTGATCTGAATGTGGCATAATAGATGTACATCCTGCTAAAACGGTTAAAGATAGTCCTAAACCGAGCACTAATTTCTTCATTTGTTTTAATCTCTGCAAAATTAAGCTCAAAATAACATAGCAAATTTTAATATTATGGGGTTTTACATATCTCCAACCGAGTTTATGTTTTTAGATACCAAAATTGAATATAAAAACAGGTACTAAATCCACTCATTCACGTCAAAAAAGATTAAACGAACGCATTTTCAAATGGCTATTTTTAGGTGATTTTACATAACTCCAACATGGCAAAGATGTCCCTGAATGAAAGAAATTAATCAAAGCTTGCTTCTGAATGTCAGCTTTTTTCCTACTTCTAGTTAAAACCTAGCAATCCAGTAAGTCTTTATTTTTCCATTATCTTTTATCTTTTTTTAACAAATTTCATATCTACAAAAGCTTAGTTCATGTTTAAGCTTTAAACAGCTTCAATCGGATAAAGCATTTATGACATCAACTTTAATCCATTGGAAAAAAAACTTTCATCAACCTAGAGTAAAAATACAAAGGATGTAAACCCCATCATTACAAATCAATTTAGGCATCTTCATTTTTTGATACCCATTTTGTAGCTGATACGGTTAAACATTCATATCTTTGAACGGTCAAACAGTTCGGATGACCCAGCTCACAGGTCATCTTGATGGAGATAGAACATGAGCCAAGACGATAAAAAATGTCCTTATAGCCACTTAACCACTGATTTTGGTGCACCCGTGGTGGATAATCAAAATAGTATGACAGCAGGTGCTCGGGGTCCTTTATTAGCCCAAGATTTATGGCTAAATGAAAAACTTGCCAACTTTGTCCGTGAAGTGATTCCTGAGCGCCGTATGCACGCTAAAGGTTCTGGTGCATTCGGTACATTTACAGTTACCCATGATATTACTCAATATACCCGCGCTAAAATCTTTAGCGAAATCGGCAAAAAAACAGAAATGTTTGCTCGTTTTACCACGGTTGCAGGTGAACGTGGCGCAGCAGATGCTGAACGAGATATCCGTGGTTTTGCCTTAAAATTTTATACTGAAGAAGGTAACTGGGATATGGTAGGTAATAATACCCCTGTATTCTTCTTACGTGATCCACGCAAATTCCCAGATCTCAACAAAGCAGTAAAACGCGACCCAAAAACTAATCTCCGTAGTGCCACCAATAACTGGGATTTCTGGACTTTATTGCCAGAAGCCCTGCATCAAGTCACGATTGTAATGTCAGATCGCGGTATCCCTGCTAGCTACCGACATATGCATGGTTTTAGTAGCCATACCTATAGTTTCATTAATGCAGCCAATGAACGTTTCTGGGTGAAATTCCACTTTAGAACGCAACAAGGAATTAAAAACCTAACCGATGCAGAAGCTGGTGAATTGGTAGGTCAAGACCGTGAAAGCCATCAACGTGATTTATTCGATGCCATCGAACGTCAAGACTATCCAAAATGGACGCTTTTTGTACAAATCATGCCAGAACAAGATGCTGAGAAAGTTCCATATCATCCATTCGATTTAACTAAAGTTTGGCCTCATGGCGACTATCCACTGATTGAAGTTGGTGAGTTTGAACTGAATCGCAACTCTGAAAACTTCTTCCTAGATGTTGAACAATCTGCTTTTGCACCAAGTAACTTAGTGCCAGGTATTAGCGTTTCACCTGACCGTATGTTACAGGCACGCCTATTTAACTATGCGGATGCGCAACGTTACCGTTTAGGTGTGAACTATCAACAAATTCCAGTGAATGCTGCTCGCTGCCCTGTTCACAGTAATCACCGTGATGGTCAAGGTCGCATTGATGCCAACTATGGTGGTCTACCACATTATGAACCCAACAGCTTCGGCCAATGGCAAGAACAGTCGCAGTACAAAGAACCACCATTGAAAATCAATGGCGATGCAGACTTCTGGGATTATCGTGAAGATGACAATGACTATTTCAGCCAACCACGTGCATTGTTTGAATTGATGACACCTGTTCAACAACAAGCACTGTTTGGTAATACTGCACGTGCGATGGGCGATGCTTTAGACTTCATCAAGTATCGTCATATTCGTAACTGCTATGCCTGCCACCCAGCTTATGGTGAAGGTGTTGCCGCAGCACTGGGGCTTAGTGTTGCTGACGCTCAGGCAGCACGTGAAACCGATCCAGCCCGCCATTTACCAAGCTTTCTTTAAACCCTAAAACATCCAAATAAAAAGCCATCTGCGGATGGCTTTTTTTATGAACTTAGGTAACAATTTAGTCAATCTCTTATAGAAAAATAATCATGTCAAAACAATTAGATCAACTCATCCAAAGTTATAACCTAATCTTATTTGATGCTAAATGTGTTCTTTGCTCAGCATGGGCAAATTTTATGATCAAGCATGATCCACGTTATCAATTCAAACTCGTTTCTGTGCAATCAGATTTGGGGCAACAAATCTTAAAAAAGTATCATTTCCCAACTGACCATTTTGAAACCATGCTCTTACTTGAGAAGGGACAATTATTCACTGAATCAACGGCTTTCTTACGCGTGATGGAATCCCTTGATTTTCCTTACAATACATTACGATATGGCAAGTTTGTTCCAAAATTTGTACGTGACTTTACTTATCGACGTATTGCCCTTAATCGTTATCAACTTTTTGGTAAGACTGAAGATTGTTATGTGATTCAAGCGAGTGATAAACAGCATTTCTTATTGGATGATGTTTTAAGATGAGAAATGCTGAACTTACAATTGCACAGATTTTAAAATTCTGTCAGCTGATTATTGCCTTTCTTTGGATTTATCAAGGTTTAATTCCTAAATTAATTTTTCAGGTAGAGGATGAACAATACGTTTGGCAACAATTACATATTCCTGATGTGTATATACCATGGTTAGTCTCGCTTTCAGGGATTGGCGAGGTCATTTTTGGTATTCTCTTTCTGTTTATAAGAAATCAATATTTGCACTGGCTCAGCATTTTGAGTTTAGTTGGGTTATTTATTTTGATTCTATTCATTTACCCAAATCAAATTTACCAAGCATTTAATCCCGTCGTGATGAATATTGCATTAGGGAGTCTTTCGCTGATTTCAATCTGGTGTCTCAACGCAAAGACTCACACTAAGCCCGAATGAAATGTCCTTCACGAATACAATAAAATGGATTGACTAATTTAGATGAAGATTTCATTGCTTGTTGTAACTCATGTTCAGGAGCATTGCGGTCTTCATCGGTAAGCTGGAAAGTACGAAAATGAATGGCCAATGAACGATGCGCATGTAAATCTAAATGAGCGTGAAAAGCATCTTGTGGATTCATATGCACATATCGCATTAACTTTCGTGGCTCATAAGCACCTATGGGTAATAATGCAATACGTGCATCACCATATCGCTCATGTATTTGTTTGAAGTGCCCTGCGTAACCTGTATCACCCGCAAAGAAACAATGTCCTGTCTTTGATAGAAGTGAAAAACCACCCCACAAGGCTCTATTTTGATCCCGTGCTCCACGTCCAGAAGCATGTTGTGCTGGGGTATAGGCTATCTTGATTTCGTCATGAAAAGGAATTTCTTGCCACCAATCCATTTCAATCACATGTAAATGTTTTGCTAAGTAGTAACCATTACCTAAACCCGTATAAATCGGCATTTTAAATTTCTGATGCAGCCACTCCAACGTTGCCAAGTCCATATGGTCATAATGATTATGGCTTAATAGTACTGCATGAATCGTTGGAAGCTTTTCTAAAGCAATCCCTGCTGGACAAACTCGTTGCGGGCCTTGTCCTTGCTTTGGGCTAACATAGTCACACCAGACAGGATCGGTTAAGAAGTTATAAGGGCCTATTTGGATGAGAACGGTTGCATGTCCTACAAACCAAATCTGCCAATTATTTAAATCTGCGTGTGGTCTATTTTGTGGTAACTCAAGCATTTGATTACGCAAATTAGCTTCATGCGCGCGATCAACATTCCAAGTATAAGATTTTCGTGTCGCTAGCCATTTAAATAAACCTTTACGGTCAAACGGTGTAAGCGGTTTTTCTAAATTATAAAAACGATCAATACCACAATGATCAGAAGGCTCATGTGGAAATGGAGGTTTCCCCCAAGTATGGCTCAAGCAAGATTGGGTCGGCAATTGATAGGTTAATGTCGGCTTATCTTTCATGTACTTCTTCTTTGCTGGAATTGAATCGCACAAAATTCCGATAGAATTGGGATAATGAGCAGTCCTTTACTCTAACTTTTAAAATCAATCTAATTGTATGATTTTTTTAGAGGGTTTAACTGCCTCTTAACAATCGAACTTGATCCTAACATAAGCTTGTTAGTTATGCTGATTTTATCCAGTCGAGTCAATACAATTTTAGGGGACATATCAAACTTTTCCACTATTTAGCTTATATAGTTTTTTTATTTCTCTAATACATTTTTTATATTTTAAGATAAAGTATATTGTTTATAAAAACAGCTATTATATAATAGACATCGAGAAGTACTTTCTAACACTCATACTTTACAATAATAGTAAGACATATTTGGATCAGTCTAATGGAATTACGCCATTTACGTTACTTTATTACTGTTGCCGAGGAATTAAGCTTCAGTAAGGCTGCGGTAAAACTGCATACAGCCCAACCCTCTTTAAGCCAACAAATCAAAGATTTAGAGGATGATATTGGTGTTCAATTATTTTATCGCACCAAACGTAAAGTTGAATTGACTGAAGAAGGTCTCGTTTTTTTAGAACAAGCACGCTTAACCTTAACCCAAGCGGACAAAGCCATTACTATGGCGCGACAAGTTGCAGCAGCAAAAGTACAATGCCTTAGAATCGGATTTGTACCTTCTGCTGAAATTAGAATTTTTCCCTATATTTTCCCTAGGTTACGTGTAAAAACCCCTAAACTGCAAATCAACACATTAAACTTAAAAGAAAGTGATCAAATCGCAGAATTAAAAAAAGGCGATTTAGACATTATTTTTATTAATCAAGACTTTCAAAATGAATATTTTGCCAGTCAATTGGTTTTGAAAGAACCGTTAATTTTTATGTTGCCGAAACACCATCCTTTAGTGGAGTTTAATGCGTTAAATATTGAGCAATTGAATAGATTGGAACTGACCATCTTATCACATAAACTTTCTCAGCCATTGGCTCAAACGATTCTGAAATACAGAGATCAGCATCAAATTAAATTTAAATCGGTCCATGAAACCAACACGATCGCTGAATGTATTCAAGCAGTACATAGTGGTTTGAGTTGCGCGATTTTACCTTCTTATATGCAAGCACTTGCGACGGATCAAATCGCTGTTCGCCCATTAAACCACCCTCTGCCGAGTCTCGATGTATTTATGAGTTTCCATCGCACTTCACCAAGCCAAGCAGCGGAACAATTTTTGGAAGAAATTAGACAAGTTTTCGAACTAGAACAGTTAGCACTTTATGCAAGCTAAGAAAAAAGCCGATTTAAATCGGCTTTTAGTTTGTCTACTTAGGCTGGTTCACTAAAAAACGCTACAAATTTTTGATAACTTTCACGCTGTTTTACATTTTCTAAATATTGTTCTATTACGGGATGAGTCTGTATTTGACCAATTTTCAACTGCCAAAATAACATTGCTGCAACCATCACATCTGCTGTGGTAAATTGTTGCCCGCATAAATATGGATCAGCCTCATTTAAGCCCTGAATAAAGGCATGATAAGCTTCTCGATAATCACCATAGCCAACAAACATTTTCTGATCAGATTTTATCTCCACACCCAACATTTTGTTGGTCGATGCTGCTTCCCAAGGTCCAGAAATAAACATAAGCCAACGATAGTACAACCCTCGCTTAGGATCATTGAGTGCTGGTGCTAAGCCCTTATCCGCGAACTTATCTGTCAAATATGCACACACTGCTCCAAGCTCATAAATCACTATATCTCCGTCGACTAGAACAGGAACTTTTCCAAAAGGGTTTATTTTTAAATATTCTGGTGCCTTCATTTCTGTCTGGTAAGCCACTTCTATTCGCTCACAGGCAACCCCCAGTTCAATGAGCAACCAATCAACAACCATACCGCGAGACTGAGTATTTGTATAAAATTTAAGTGCCATGTTTTATATTTCCTTGTTTATTGGTGTTATTAAAATTTAATCGTTCACATTGTCAGTTTTTGTCAGTAGTCGAACGGCATACTTCCTGAGCCCACCATTGTTGAAAAAGTTGTTGTTTGAATTGTGGATAGAGTTCTTGGCTTAAACTTAGATTTTGCATACGATCAAGTCGAAAATTTCGAAAATCATTGCGTAATTCACACCAAGCAGCGAGCACAATCTTGTCATTAAAATAACCAAGTGCAAACGGCCAAACGGTTCTCGCACTGGTACGTTGCTGTTCATCAACATAATCAAAGAAAATTTTAACTTGAGATCGAATCGATACTCTGACTTGCTCAACCAATATTTGATTAACAGGTAACCACACGTTAAATGCTCTTAATGTGGTTTGCTGTAATAAACTTTGCCGATGTTCAGGTAATACCGCATTTAATTTTGCTAACACTGAAATTGATGCTTCATTCAAAGCTTGGTCAGGAATACTTTTGAGCCAATATAGGGCTAAAAACATGGCTTCAATTTCATTTTCATTCAAGGTCATTGGAGGAAGCAAAAAATCTTCTTTAAGCTGAAACCCCAATCCTGCCGCTGCATTAATTTGAACGCCTTGTTCACGCAAAGTGTCTATATCACGATAAACGCTACGCTGACTAATCTGCAAACGCTCAGCCAAAACTTGTGCGGTGACTGGATAACGATATTGTCGAAGTAGTTGTAATAAATTCAGTAATCGAATAGAACGACTCATGCTATCCCTATTGTTATTATTGATGATGAGAAAATCAGCTTTCTCACCATCTTATCTTTGCAAATAATGTGAATCGCTTAACTTTCAGTAATCGCTGCGCGTTCTAAGATAGTCTGCAAATAAGCATGTAAATCCTGCACATTATGAGCAATCATTAAAGGCTGGTATTGTTGCAAAGTTTCAATACTATGCACCCCATAGCTTACGCCAATACGTGGCATATTCAGATTTTCTGCCATTTCTAAATCGTAACTGGTATCCCCTACCATAATGGCGCATTCAACTGCTACACCCAACTCAGCAAGAATCTCCTGCAACATCAATGGATCAGGTTTAGACTTGGTTTCACTGGCTGCACGGGTAATATCAAAAATCTGATGACTATTGGTTTGACTTAATACACGATCTAAACCTTTACGACTTTTACCCGTCGCAACTGCAAGCTTGATCCCTTGTTGTTTTAAGTCAGCCAACAACTCTGCCACACCACTAAACCATGCATCGCCTTTTGAATTTGCAACATAATGATCTGCATAGCATTGCAAAATATCTTGCTGCAAATCTGGAACCTGTGGAAATAAGATTTGCATGACTTCAGGCAAACCTAAGCCAATGATACTTTTTGCAGCGTCATCCGTTAAAGGTTGTTCAAATTGCTGTGCTGCATATTGCAGACTTGCTACAATTTGTCCAACCGAATCGAATAAAGTGCCATCCCAGTCAAAAATCACAAGTTCGATATTTTGACTCATTTCTGCTTTCTCAATTCATTGATCACTTGTTGCATATCTTCTGGCATTGGCGCTTCAATGCTTGGATAGTTTGGAATGTCTAAACGCATGGCATGTAGGCATAAACGACGTGCTTCAGGGCCTTTATAGTCTGTGTTATGTCCATATTTATCATCCCCAACTAAAGGATGGCCAATACTTAAACCATGTACACGGATTTGATGGGTACGTCCCGAAAGCGGTGATGCATACACCAAAGTCGCTGTCTTAAAACGTTCAACCACTTTCCAGTCAGTCTTACTCGGCTTACCGTCTTTAGTCACACGAACACGACGTTCGCCATTCGCTAGTTCATAACGTAATAAGGGTGCATCAATCAATTGCTGATCCAAACTGACTTGTCCTTTGACAATCGCCGCATACGTTTTTTGAATTTTATGCTCGCGTAGTAAATCCTGAAGCAGTTTTAAGGTACTACGTTTCTTACTGATCATGACCAAGCCCGAAGTATCTCGGTCAATACGATGGATCAGTTCCAAGTATTTTTTACCTGTCGCGGCACGCAAGGCTTCGATTAAACCATACGCCACACCACTGCCGCCATGGACGGCAATCCCAGACGGTTTATTCACCACTAATAAGCCTTCATCTTCGTAAACCACACGACTAAGCAGGCTTTGCGCCACGCCATCACTCACTGGTGCCGCGCTTTCATCCTTTTGTTCATAACGAATTGGTGCGACACGAATCTGATCGCCAATATTCAAACGTGTTTCTGCTTTTATTCTTTTTTTGTTTACACGTACTTGTCCTTCACGAATCAAACGGTAGATTCGACTTTTCGGAACACCTTTTAATCGGGTAAATAAAAAATTATCTATTCGCTGCCCGTCTTGATGCTCATCCACGTCAAACCAAGTGACACTTTGCCATTGTTGTGTAGAATTCATACGCTCGATTAATCCAAGATTTGCTAAATATGATTAAAAATTGATCATTTAGCTAAGTTATTTCACAAGAAACCTAAACTTAGCCCATAGGCAGATGCCGCAAGGTTTGATATATTCAGCGCACGGATACCACCGTAAGTGAGCATCAGATCAGAAATTTTATTTAGATAAAATTTTAAATCGACGAGATATTCACCAATAACTCGGATAGGTCCTAAAGAATTATGCCGACGCCGAAGGCTTATTATATCGGCAAAATGGCAAACTGTTGCGTTTAATTGTGCATCAGCACATACAGTTTGTTCAGAAAAAATATGTTGCCAACAAATTTGTTGGTTATTAAACGTAAACTGATCCACATCAGACAATTTGCTCCCTGATGTCGCATTCAGGCTAAAGCGTTGATGCATTGGAACTGCTAAGCAGAGATACGATGATCATTCCGTATCACGAGACTTCCAGATGGATCGACTTCAATGCTTAATGACAGTGAAAGTCACCATCCAATGCACCGCTCACCCGCCAGTGAAGCGTCTAGGAACTTTGATTATGCTGGGTCTAACGATATTTCACAGATGCAAAACATGGATGAAATATCATTAGACTGAAGATTAAGGCACTATTGCTGACATCGAAATAAACGTATCAAAGCACAAACTGAATATTTACAGTCAGTGGTTTCAGAGCATCATGTACAAAGCTGCTTCTGAATCTTGATCGCGCCAATTTGATGTTTGCTCAAAAGTATCGGGCTGGTTGTTTGTGTGCATCACTATTAGGTGTCACACCCATGAAACGTATGTTGATTAATGCAACCCACGCCGAAGAAGTTCGCGTTGCACTGATTACTGGTAATCGTCTTTACGATTTCGATTTAGAAAATCGTACTCGTGAACAAAAAAAATCAAATATTTATAAAGGTCATGTCACTCGCGTTGAACCTTCTTTAGAAGCAGTTTTCGTTGAGTACGGCGCACAGCGTCAAGGCTTTTTATCTATGCGAGAAATTGCAAACTCGTATTTCAAAGCGGATCCTCGTCAAACTTCAAATATTCGTGAACTCATCACTGAAGGCACAGAATTATTGGTTCAAGTTGAAAAAGAAGAGCGCGGCAACAAAGGTGCTGCGCTTTCTACTTTTATTTCTCTTGCAGGCCGTTATTTAGTACTTATGCCAAACAACCCGAAAGGTGGCGGTATTAGCCGTCAGATTTCAGGTTCTGTGCGCGAAGAACTCAAAGAAATTCTATCTTCTTTAAATGTACCTCGTGGAATGAGCGTCATTGTTCGTACTGCGGGTATTGGTCGTACACAAGAAGAATTGCAACTTGATTTACAACATTTACTTGACCTTTGGGCTCAAATCCAAGGTTCAGCAGGTTCTGGCCCATCACCAATGTTAGTTCACCAAGAAGCAGGTGTAGTGACACGTGCGATCCGTGATTACTTACGTGATGATGTTGCAGAAATCCTGATTGATAGTGAACAAGCCTATAACGAAGCCTATAACTTCGTAAAAGCAGTCATGCCACGCCAACTTGATAAGTTAAAAACTTATACCTTGAATGAGCCTTTATTTGCTCATTTCGGCATTGAAAGCCAAATCCAAACCGCTTATGAACGTGAAGTTAAACTTCCGTCTGGTGGTTCAATCGTGATTGACCAAACTGAAGCTTTAGTTTCAATCGATATTAACTCGGCGAAATCAACGCGTGGTCATGACGTTGAAGAAACTGCGTTAAACACCAACTTGGAAGCAGCTGAAGAAATCGCACGTCAACTTCGTTTACGTGATATTGGTGGTTTAGTCGTGATCGATTTTATCGACATGACCAAAGACCGTAACCAACGTATGGTCGAAGCAAAATTACGCGAAGCAACGCAAAGCGATCGTGCGCGTATTCAATTCGGTCAACTGTCACGTTTTGGCCTCATGGAAATGAGCCGTCAACGTTTACGCCCTTCTTTAGAAGAAGCGACTGGCTACGTTTGCCCACGCTGTCATGGCACAGGTATGGTACGTGACTTACGTTCACTCTCACTTTCGATTATGCGCAAGGTCGAAGAAATTGCTTTACGCGAGCGTCAAGGTGAAGTTCAAGTTGAAGTTCCAGTTGAAATCGCAGCATTCTTATTAAATGAAAAGCGTCACAGTCTGGTATATCTTGAGCAAACATCAAATGTTCGCGTGACCATATTGCCTCACCCACACTTAGAAACTCCACATTATCAAATCCAGTACAATCCTGATGGCTTTGCTCCATCAAGTTATGAACGTACTGAAGCAACCCGTTCAAGTGAAAAAGAATTGGGGTATGAATCTTCTGAATGGCATTTAGAAGAAGCAGAGCATCACCATGCAGCACCTGCACAAAATAATGCAGCTGCACAGCAAAAGAAAGCAACTCAACAACAAGCTGCTCAACCTAAGCAAGCACAACAAGCTGTTGCACAAAAGTCAGCAAGTCCTTGCGCATGGTTAGAGAACTTATTCGTTCAAAAGCAAGCACAAACGACTGATCAATCACGTTCTGCACAAAATGCTGCTGCAGCAATTGAACAAATGATTAATAACGGTGCAGTCAGCCGTGGTCAGTTTGGTCAAATGAATACACCTGCTGCTATCACTGAAACTGCAGCACCAGCCGTAAATAATGCTTATATTTCACAACCACCAGTGAAACAAGAAGCACGCGAAACATTTGAGAAAGATGAAAAAGCTCATCGCCCAAATCAATCGCAAAATCCGAAGAAACGTAAACATAAAGAACAACGTGAACATCATTCACATGCACATGAACAACAAAATCAAGTGCAGGAAGAAAATGTTCAAGTTTCTTCTCGTCAAGAGCAACCATCACGTCAAGAACAACGTGAGTTAAAGCGTCAGCAAAAACGTCAGCAACCACAAGAACATCAAAACCAACAGCAGCACCAAGATGCTGGACATGGTAATGATACAAACGCGTTGCCACGTCGTGATCGCAATAACCAACAGCGTCCAAATCGACCAAACCGTCATCGTGACCAAAGTGTTTTAAATGAAACTGCTGTCGCTACACCTGAAACTGTAGCGAATCCTCAACAAATTAAAGTTGATGTGATTGATGCACCTCGTGCAGAACCAATGAACACAGCATTGATCGTAAATATTGATCAAAGTCAGAGTGAAATTGTTGCATTAAATCAACAACAGGCTAATCCAGTTACAAAAACTGAAACAGCACCTGTTGCTGTAGAACAAACTGAAGTCATTGAACCTGTTCAAACAGAACAAGTGGCTACAGAAGTTGAAGAAGTTACATCAACTGAAGCCGCTCCAGCACCCGTAAAACGTGCTAGCAATGATCCACGTTCACGTCGTCGTCATCGTGATTCACAATCATCGCCTAAAGCCATTGTGCCTAAAGTTGTACCGTCACAAATTCCAACGTTAGCTCAGTACACGATGAGTAGTCTGATTCGTCATGTATATGGTGAAGACTGTACTATTTTGATTGAGCAATTCGGCTTAGTGACAACATTTAATCGTGCATTACAGAAGTTTGCTGAGCAATATGCAAACACTTTAGTGGTTGAAGCTGTTGCTGAAGAAAAACGTCCCGTAACCCGTGATGCTGAACTTCCAACTCAAAAGCAAACTGAAGAAGTTGAACCTGCACCTGTATTGGCACTAACTCCGCCAGAAGCACCTGCTACTCGTGTTGCAAATGATCCACGCGAACGTCGTCGCTTGGCTAAACTTGCCGCTGAACAAGCTAAGGAAGCTCATATCGCTGCAAATACGACTGCTGCACCTGTTGAAAGCACTGAATCGAAAGAAGAAGTACCAGAAACAGTCGTTAATATTGTTGCAGATGAAACAGTAGCTACAGCCACCACTCCAGCGCAACAACCACTAGAACTAGACAGTACTGATGTTACTCCAGCAGAAGCCTCACCAGTTGAAGCTTCTGAGCCAGCAACATCGGCTGAAACAGCTGAAGTTGAAATCGTAGCTGAAACGGTTTCTGAAACGACTGAAACTATTCAAGCTGTTGAAAAAGCTGAGCCAACTGAAGCAGAACTAGAGGATGAAGCAGCGAAGGCAGAAAAGGAAAAATCTAGCCGCCCTCGTCGCCCTCGTGGAAGACCACCTAAAAAGAGCACAACTGGCAATGAATAATTTGCTAAATTGCACTCAATAAGGCAAAGCCTAGTCATTTCGATGACTAGGCTTTTTTGTTATTTTGTCAGATTAGGTTGATTGCTCTAGGAACTTACCAGTAAAAACAGCATCAACAACAATGATGTTAATGGTTGTGTTCTAACAGATAGCCATTTTTGGACTGATCGAAAAATAAACAGGATTGATATGAGCCAAACTACGCAGACCGATATTATTACCCTTAGTGATGTTGCTACTAGACTTCCAAACTTCATCACCAAAGTACCTCATATCCTCAATGGACTTAAACAAGCATATATACGAACGCCAACTTCACCTGCTGGTTTAGGCATTGCCTTTGAAAAAGCAGTCAAGCGTAACCCTCAAGGCATCGCACTGTTATTTGAAGATCAAAGTTACAGCTACCAAGCACTGAATGAATGGGCTAACCAAATTGCGCATTACTATTTATCGCTTGGTGCTAAAAAAGGTGATGTAATTGCAGTGATGGTTGAAAACCGTCCTGAACTGATTGCTACGATTGTTGCTTTAGCTAAAATTGGTGTCACGATCGCACTCGTAAACACATCACAAGTCGGTAAGGTCCTTGCTCATAGCATTAATTTGGTTAATCCAATTGCAGTGATAGCAGGTGAAGAAGTCCGTGCTGCGATTGATGAAGCTCGCCCAGAATTAAAAGTGCCACAAGATCGTTTCCACTGGTTTGCTGATCTAGAAACACGAAAAAATGCAGGCATTGCACCTAAAGGTTATGTCAATCTGGCACAACAAATTGATCAATTTCCAAAATTTAATCCATCTACAACGCGTACAGTAACGGGTAAAGATGGTTTATTTTATATCTATACCTCTGGTACAACTGGCCTACCAAAAGCTGTTATTTTCACACACAGCCGTTGGACTCTAGCTTACGGTACGTATGGACATATCCTTAACCTCGGTAAAGATGATGTTATGTACGTTACCTTACCGCTTTACCATGCAACGGGAGTTGTGGTGTGCTGGTGTGGTGTAATTGCAGGTAGCGCAACGCTTGCAGTACGTCGTAAATATTCAACTAGCGCATTCTGGAAAGATGTTCAGAAGTTTAATGCTTCAGCGATTGGTTATGTCGGCGAGCTTTGCCGTTACCTCATCGATGCGCCTGCAACTGAACAGGATCGCGCTCATCGTGTTACCAAAATGATTGGTAACGGTATGCGTCCAAATATTTGGGGTAAGTTCAAAGAACGCTTTGGCGTGCAAGAAGTACTTGAACTTTATGCATCAAGTGAAGGTAATGTTGGTTTTAGTAATATCTTTAACTTTGACAATACAGTTGGCTTCTCTCCTACCCCATATGCAATCGTTGAATTCGACAAAGAAAAGAATGAGTTAGTTCGCGATAAGAAAGGCAACTGTAAAAAAGTCAAAACAGGTGAAGTCGGCTTACTCGTTGGTAAGATCACTAGCCGATCACCCTTCGATGGCTATACAGACCCAGAGAAGAACAAATCTGTGATTTTAAAAGATGTGTTTAACAAGGGTGACTCATACTTCAATACTGGAGACTTGGTTCGTGACATCGGCTTCCGTCATGCGCAGTTTGTAGACCGTTTAGGCGATACTTTCCGTTGGAAAGGTGAAAACGTTTCTACAACTGAAGTTGAAAATATGGTCTGCGAATATGAAAAGATCGCGGAAGCTGTGGTATACGGGGTAGAGATTCCAAATACCAATGGTCGTGCAGGTATGGCAGCAATAACGTTGGTTGATGGTGCAGAGCTTAACGAAGCTGATCTAAGCGCTATGGTGAATGTATTTAAAAAATGCTTACCATCATATGCAATTCCAGTATTTTTACGCATTCAAGCCAAAGTAGAAACAACTGGAACATTTAAATACCAAAAAAATAAACTGAAAGAAGACTCATTTAATCCGAGCAAAACATCTGAACGTTTATTGGTTTTATTACCAGGTACAAACAGCTATAGTGATGTAAATACTGAAATCTTTGATAACATTCAAAGCTACCAGTACCGTTTCTAGTTTATTTTTTAGCTAAACAAGAGGAAATCGTGCTTTTTATAAACAATCATGCAGATGTTTTTAAATTTCCTCTTGTGTTAGCTGAATAAGTTGCTAGAATACGCAACATCAAAACGAGATGGGTCGTTAGCTCAGTTGGTAGAGCAGCGGACTTTTAATCCGTTGGTCCCGCGTTCGAGTCGCGGACGACCCACCATCTAATGTTTTGAACCCTTATGGGTCGTTAGCTCAGTTGGTAGAGCAGCGGACTTTTAATCCGTTGGTCCCGCGTTCGAGTCGCGGACGACCCACCAGATTCTAAAAAACCTCATCGTAAATGATGAGGTTTTTTATTTTGTGCGAATTATCTTTCTAAAAGATGACAACAACCATTAGATTACTTTAAGCATCCTTGCTCAAAGCAATCTTGCACCTAAATTATAAAAAACTTTCCAAAACCGAATTTAAAAAGATATGTCCCTGCTCTGTGCAAGCAATTCGATTTACATCATCGACCAAGAGTTTTTTGTTACGTAATTGATTCAGCGTCTCATTGATATCTTGCAAATCAAGCCCTGTGCGTTGAGCATAAAATTTCACATCTACCCCATCATTTAAACGCAAAGCATTCATCATAAATTCAAATGGCAATTCATCTGCTTCGATACGTTTCATTTGCACATGTTCAGCAGGTACTTTAGCCAAATAATCTTTTGGCAGCCGCGTCTTTTGAAAACGATAAATACCCTCTGAGCGAGTCACTTTGCCATGTGCACCTGCACCGATCGCTAAATAATCACCAAACTTCCAATAATTCAAATTATGTGCTGAGGGTTTTTCTTTACGCCATGCTGAGACTTCATAATTGATATAACCATTCGCTTTTAAATAAGCCTCACCCAATTCTTGGATATGTTCTAAAACTTCATCTTGTGGCAATACGGGTTGGGTTCTAAAGAACACCGTATTTGGCTCAATGGTCAGTTGATACCAACTAATATGTGTTGCACCATGTTCTACAGCTAATCTAAGGTCTTTTAAGGCCTGTTCTTGCGTTTGCTGTGATAAACCATGCATGAGGTCAACATTAACGCGCTCAAAGCCTGCTTGACGCGCTTGTTGGATTGCATCTAAAGCATTATTCGCTGTATGAATACGACCCAATCTCTGTAAATGCTCAGGATCAAAACTTTGTACACCTAATGATAAACGGTTGATGCCAACGGCAAGATAATCCGCAAATGGATCATGTTCAACCGTTCCAGGATTAGCTTCCAATGTGATTTCACAATCTACTTCAAAGTCTAATCGCGCCTTTAATTGACTAAATAACCACTGATAGCCTTGTGCTGAAATTAAAGACGGCGTTCCACCACCAATAAATACGCTATGAATTGACCGACCTTGCGCCATTTCAATTTGAGTCTCAAAATCAGCCACCAGTGCCTCAAGATATTGTTGCTCTAAATCTACAGACAATTCCCCATCAGGAACAGCATGTGAATTGAAGTCACAATAAGGGCACTTACGCACACACCAAGGCATATGGATATAAAGTGAAAGTGGAATATTTTCTGGATTTAAATGACTCAAAATGGAAGCTCAACAACAGATCTCTTTTATTTTAACATGACTCTATCAATCCGCTTATTATCATCACTTCGCTATTCGGTTAGACTGAGACAATGAAGAACAATTAGATTGATAAAATGATCAAAATTACCAGCCAATTGCTATTTATTCTTCCTCTTGCATTAGGTGTCGGTATTGCAATGGCATTTCAAACTGCAATTAATTCACAACTTAGAGAACATTTACACTCACCTCTGCAAGCTGCCTTATTATCTTTTTTGGTAGGGACAATTGTGCTTGCATGTATGGTTTATTTTCAAAGCACAGCAAAACCTAGTCTTGGAGAACTATCCCAAATTCCATGGTTTCTGTGGGTGGGTGGATGTCTTGGGGTTTATGCCATCAGCATGAGCATTTATACTGCACCCAAACTAGGTTTTTTAACTTTTTCAGGCTTAGTTATTTTCGGTCAATTGACCATTTCAATGTTACTTGACCATTTCGGCTGGTTAGGTACAGAAAAAACACCTATCAATTGGCAACGTCTTGTCGGCAGTATTGTCATTTTTATCGGTGTCATATTCACTCTACAACGCTAATTCTCCCTCAATTCAATAAGAGTATTTTTTGTGTCTCACGCGACAACCAAGCGGTTTGAACTTAAGCAATTATTTCATTTAATGTTTCCGATTTTGATCACCCAATTTGCTCAGGCTGGGCTTGGTCTTATTGATACCATCATGGCAGGTCATCTTTCTGCTGCTGATTTGGCGGCCATTGCTGTTGGTGTTGGTTTATGGATTCCAATTATGTTGTTATTTGCAGGAATCATGATTGCAACAACACCTTTAGTCGCTGAAGCACGCGGTGCAAGGACACCAGAGAAAATTCCGACTATTGCACGTCAATCCTTATGGGTTGCGGTCATCCTCGGCATCGTTGCTATGTTGATTTTGCAATGTATGCCGATGTTTTTACCTCTCTTTGGAGTACCTGAAAGTTTATTACCCAAAGCTAGCTTGTTTTTACATGCGATTGGCTTTGGTATGCCTGCAGTGATGATGTACGCAGCGTTACGTAGTTACTCTGAAGCCTTAGGACATCCACGACCTGTGACTGCGATTAGCTTGATTGCCTTATTGGTCCTGATTCCACTGAACTTTATTTTTATGTACGGTTTGGGACCTATCCCTGCTTTAGGGAGTGCGGGTTGTGGCTTTGCAACAGCAATCTTACAGTGGCTGATGTTTATTACACTGGCGATTTATATTTCAAAAGCTAAGGCTTATAAACAAGCGCCCATTTTCACAAAATGGGAAAAAATTGATCCTGTATGGGTGAAACGCATCTTAAAACTGGGTCTGCCGATTGGTCTAGCTGTATTTTTTGAGGTGAGTATTTTCAGTACAGGCGCGATTGTCCTGAGTCCACTCGGTGAAAATGCGATTGCGGCGCATCAGATTGCAATTTCTGTGACTTCACAATTGTTTATGATCCCATTATCTCTTGCCATTGCACTCACGATTCGTGTGGGCACTTATTATGGAGAGAAAAATTGGTATGCGATGCGCCAAGTTCAAAAAGTAGGGTTGATTAGTGCAACCATTTTTGCTGCTTTGACCATGACCTTGATTGCTGTCGCACGCCCTTATATCGTGGCAATCTATACCAATGATATTAATGTCATTCCTGTCGCGATGTATCTCTTGTGGTTCGCGATGGCGTATCAACTAATGGATGCATGGCAAGTAAGCGCTGCAGGCTGCCTACGTGGCATGCAAGACACGCAAGCACCAATGTGGATTACCTTAATGGCATACTGGGTCATTGCTTTCCCAATAGGCTTATATCTGGCGCGTTATACGATTTGGGGTGTTGCAGGTGTTTGGTTAGGATTGATTATCGGTTTAAGTATTGCCTGTGTATTCTTGATTGGTCGTTTATATTTAAACAATAAACGATTAGCGCAACACGTTAATCTCAACTCATAAAAACTTAATGCTGGTTTAATTTTTTAATTGAAAGATGACAAGGATGTCATCTTTCAATTTGATCAAAATGTGCGATCAATCTAATAAAAACTTTGGCTAAATCTTAAAAGATCGGGCTAGATTACATCTAAAGATTCCAACCAATATATCCTATGCATCCTTGTGAGATCTAATCCAATCTCAATATCTACTTACATCCCTTAACATTTCCATCTAGGCAATTTAAGTTTTGTCGCCTATGATCAGGATATCACTTTAAAACTGAATCGAATGAGGTCAAGCGAATATGGCAAAACATGCAAGCTCTCCCAGTAGACGTTTTTTAAAACTGGCTGGTATGACCGCAAGTATTGCCAGTAAAAGTGTTGCCAACTCCATTCGTAATCTCACCGCAGATGAAGAACAAAAAAACGCAGCACGCAGCCAACTATTTCAAGATATTGGCTTACAGATTGCCGATACATTGGGTGAAATGAAAGGTGCTGTGATGAAAGTCGGGCAAATTGCCTCACAGTATAAAGATATCTTTCCACCCGAAGTGGCGAAAGCAATTGCTAAATTACAACGCCAAGCCCCTGCCATGCCTTTTGCTGCGATCCAGCAGCAAGTCGAAAAAGAGTTAGGCAAACCCTTAAACCAAATTTTTAGCTCTTTTGAAACCGAACCATTTGCAGCAGCTTCGATTGGTCAAGTACATCGTGCGGTACTTCCAAATGGGCAAGCAGTTGTGGTGAAAGTACAATATCCAGGGGTTGACCAAGCCTGTGAAAGTGACTTAAAGCAAGTCCGCCTCGCATTACGCTTAATGGGCGTACTTAAGATTGATAAGAAGCTACAAGATCAACTATTTCAAGAAATTCAGGACAGCCTTTCTGCTGAATTGAACTACGAAATCGAAGCACAAAACCTCGAGGTTTTTAAAATTTTTCATAAGAAGTTGGATAATCAAATCATCATACCAATCGTCTATAAAGATTATTCGTCTCGCCGCGTACTAACGCTGAGCCTTGAACAAGGTGATTCCATTGAAACCGCAAGTACATGGTCAGTTGAAACCCGTAATCAAATCGGTCGTCGTTTGATTCGCGCTTTAGGACAAGAAATGTTTTTCTTGAAGCGTTTTCATTGTGATCCACATCCGGGCAACTTCGCTTTCCGTGAAGATGGCAGTGTGATTATTTATGATTACGGTAGCGTCAAAACACTATCCCCTGAAATCATTCAACACTTTAAAGCATTGGTCAATGCAGCTCGCCAAGAGGATATTGCTCAGGTTGAGGATTTATTGGTTGAATTGCATTCCATTGCTGAAAAGCAGAAATTTCCAACTGAATTGTATACACAATGGATTGAAATCCTGTTACGTCCGTTAAGTACACATTATGACTTTGCTGAAAATTCATCGCATCACGATGGAATGCGACTTGTTAAAAAATCGCTGAAATATTGGGATGTATTTAAACCTTCTCCAGATACGCTCATGGTCAATCGTACGATTTCAGGACATTATTGGAACTTGATTCACCTTAAAGTTCACGACAACTTAAATGATTTATTTGAAGAGCTTGTTCCAAATTACTAAAAAACCCCCCCCCTTTATTTTGAATAAAGGGGGTGAAATATTTACCTACAATTTATAGATCACTCACTTGAAAGCATTAGAATTGACTTTATATATTGTTATGTTATAACATATCACAAAAATAGGAGTCATTTAAAATGCGTAAAGATATCCATCCTGCTTATCAACAAGTCTTGTTTCATGATACCAATGCTGATGCCTACTTTTTAATTGGTAGCACACTACAGATCAAACAAAGCAAAGAATATCAAGGGAAAGTCTATCCATACGTTACCCTAGATATTTCAAGTGCATCGCATCCGTTTTATACAGGTGAAGTACGCCAAGCAAGTAATGAAGGTCGTGTTGCCAGCTTTAACAAACGCTTTGCACGTTTTAATCGCAAAGGTTAATCTTGTTTTAAGTTTCATTCATTAAGCTATTAATATTGGAAGTCTAAGGTTATATCTCCTCCGCTTAGACTTCTTTTTTTATGTCTAAATTCTATACATTCTAGTGATCAGTTGATTTACCCACCATGCCAAATTCAATCGGTGTTTTCACATAGAATAAAGAAATCTCTTTACTATTCAGATAACTCAATAATTCGATTGCCTGTTCAGAGCTTACTGCAAATTGAATTTGTATAGGTCGATCCGCTAATTCAAAGAAACGAGCAGAATGAAATAAACCCTGATGATCAACACCCTCCAAACCCGCTAATACTGTCGCCCCACGCAAATTCATTTGACTTGCGACTGCCAACAACCATTCACTAATCGGTTTCCCCTGAACATTATGGTTTTGTGTTGTATAAAAAGTAATTAAAAATCCATTCATTTCATCACTCCTTGGCTATGTAGCACTAAGCCATTGATGCAGGCTCATACCTAAGATGGTAAACAGCAATGATCCAAGCACATGAATCAAAATCGCAGCACAGGCATAACCCAATTTACCACTTTGCAATAAGGTAATAATCTCAGCCGAAAATGTTGAGAACGTGGTCAATGCACCACAAAAGCCCGTGATTACGAATAGTTTGTAATTGGGACTCAATGAGCTTTGAGAAAAATAGGAAATTGCAAAACCAATAATAAAGCCACCAACAAAGTTGACGGTGACCGTTCCTAAAGGAATATTGGGGAAAATAGGATTCAGCTTTAAACCCAAAAACCAACGTAACCATGCACCTAATACCGAGCCAAGTGCGATTGAGAGTAAAGGATAGTACATGATTTACTCCACTCACTGCGCTGGAGCTAAAATGATATTTAGCATGAGTTTATAGCTAATTTTCTGAAAATTTTTCATTTGCGAACTCCAAAAATGGGAACAGAGCACGCACAAACCTACGCCCCCTGTTCAGGGTAACGTAGGCATCATTAGCCAAAACGGCGGTTTGCAATAGGAGGAATGCCATCTCCTTTGCTCTAAAATAACATAATTTTTAGACAACTCAACTGCTGTGTATAAACACAAAGTTATCCACAATTTATTGAGATTCTGGCAATACTTTTTCTCCCACCACATAAAAATCCAGTTTAGGAACCACAAAAGTGAAAGCTGCGGCATCATCATCTAAACCAAATTGTTGCAACAATTGAGGAGTCTGTAATTTATCGATCTCAGCAGCCTGAATTTGTTGAAATTGCACAGGCATGTTGATATCCCCTTGCGACATCCGAGTCGGTTGGTCAACCCATTCAGCCCACGCATGATCTTGATCCACCAAAAATTGAACGGCCTCCTCCCATGAGGAAAATAAGCTTTGCCAAGCCTCGGGTAAACGTTTCTGCATGGTGATGTGTATATCACTACTAAAAGAATAATCTTCATCCATGCGAATACGAGTATGAATCGCGTTTTCATCTCGTTGATGCTGAAAATTTGGTGCATATTGCGCAGGCATCACATCACTGGCGAGGCGACCACCGATCACATACAGAGCTTGATCAACGATCACTTGTTCAAAGATTACGGTCTTGGGCTTTGATTCATCTAAATAAAAGCGCCAATTACTTTGCCGAGGTGAAGGCATTAACTGGCGTAGTTTTCCAAGGAAAGTAAAGCCAAAGTGCTGGTGCTGATAAGTTAAAATAGTAAAAATGGTTTTGCCCTGCTTTTCCCATAACACAACAGGATCTGGATAACGCTGACGAACTTGCTCAACATCCACTAACCAAGACAAATAAACCACATTGCTAACCTGACTTTGTAAACGCATAAAAGGAAGTATGCGCATAACCATACGACGGAGTTGCAAGACAAAACGACAGCTTAATATCGGCGCGAAAAATCGCAATATAGACCATGTTGAGGACCACTTTAAACGGTGTCTATTCATTATTATTCAAAAGATTGATGCTCGCTTTGAGCATAAACTGCCAAGATTACAACGTCCAGTTCAAATGCGATGCTGTATTTTAAATGTTATGATGCGGGTATTACTTCATCAAACATGGAATTTTGAAATGGCTCAAAGCTTATTGGCACAACTTAAAGATGGTTCAGCAAAGTTTGCAGACGTATTGGCATTTATTGAAGCGCGTTATCAACATACGCCAACAGCCTTTCAAAATGGCGCACAATCAAATGCTGAAACCGAAAACCAAGGCAGCGCAAAAGTACTCAGCTTTGCTCAAATCGAAGGCTTAAATCAAGCGGACACGCTCAGTTTATTTGCGGAACATTATGCATCTGTATTGGCGACACCTGAAGCAACAGATCATCAAAATATTCGTCAGTTTATGCAAAATGGTTGGGATGGCGTGAAGTTTGAAGGTAAAGCACTGACTGCAAAATAAGATAAAGGAGGTACTTAGCCTCCTTTTTTATCATCATTTTCTATTGTAATGTTGGGTCTAACTAATTTAGATAAATCTGTCGTTAAACTATAAAAATCGCCACCCATTTTCCCAACACTATCAAGTTGTTGTTGATCAATCATCTGCCCATCCCATAAGCGATCATCAACATAAATCGATTTGACATCCAGCAATACGACTGTACCTCCAGATGCTAAGCTACTGAGTTGAATCACTTCTCTTAATTCGCATTCATATCGCACTGGTGCATATTTTACTGCCAAGGCTGCGACTGCATGGCTCGGTTCAGACTCAATCTCAGCAAAATCAAACTCACTTTGCTCTGGGGGCAATAAAGCACAAGATAAATTCATCTGTTCAAGTAGTTGCGAATTTACAATATGAATCGAACATTGTTGAGTCTCGATTAAATTTCTCAAAGTGTCTTTATCTTGCCCATTTCTTGGATTGACTTGTGAATACCAAAGGATGGGAGGATTACAACTCGCAACGTTAAAGAATGAATAAGGGGCTATATTGGCTACGCCACCCGCAGAAATTGTACTGATCCATGCGATGGGTCTAGGCGTAATTCCCCCAACCAACAAACGATAGATCTGATTGGCATCTAACTCAGAGGTTTCAAAAATCATGATGCTTACACTACCTACTTACGGGCGTTCGGTATATTGTGGTAAATCATCTGTAATGCAGTCCCATTCTGCTTTTGACGCCGCGAAAATATGCATGCTTGGTTTTTGCTGTAAAGGTGTATCTAACGTACCAATTCTTAAACGATACAATTCTGGCTGCGCATCACGTGAGCTAATGAGTGGTGAACCACATTCACCACAAAACCAGCGATAAACACCTGCAACAGCAAATTTTTTAACGAGGTGCTCACCTTGTACAATTTTAAAATCTCTACTACTAATCGGTGCATTGGTGGCATAAGCCGTCCCGTTAGCTTTACGGCAACGCTGACAATGGCATTGGACTATCTCACCAATTTCACCCTGAATTTCGTAGCGGATGCCCTGACATAAACAACTCCCTTGATATACTGGCGTTTGTTCAGACATACCATCATGCATCCTATATTTATTGACTACTCAAAACTAACACTATTCACATATCAAACAAAGTACAAAACAGCGTATTTATCTGCTTAAAAAATGTTGTACGCCTTGCCCTGCTGCTCGCCCTGTGGCAAAACAAGCCGTCAGCAAATATCCGCCTGTTGGTGCATCCCAGTCCAGCATTTCGCCACAGCAAAACACATAAGGATTAGATTTCAATTGCAGTTGTGAAGATAAAACATCTTGCTTGACCCCGCCCGCACAGCTAATTGCCTCTTCGATTGGACGGAAGCCATCTAAAGAAATACTGAGATGCTTGATCTGCTGCACCATTTGCTTGGCATCTGACCATAAGCTTTTATCAACAATTTCCCGAAGCAGATTAATTTTGACCTGATCCAACCCTGCTTTACGCCAAAGATTGGTAAGAGACTGCTTTTTATTGCCCTGTAATTTATTTTCTAATTGTTCATTACTGAGATCTGGAAGTAAGTCTAGGTGAAGTTTTAGGTTTTTCTTTTGGCTCAGCTGTGTTCTTAAATCACGTCCCAGCTTATAAATCACTCCACTTTCAAAACCATAATGAGTAATGATGATATCACCATGTGCCTTTCGCTCAGATGTAACCCAAGCATCAACTCGTTTGAGCGGATGACCGAAACAATCTTGCATAAACGGCGACCATTGTTTCAGCACCCCAGCATTGCTAGCCTGAAATGGTTCAATTTCATTGATGGAAAGCCATTGCTGCCACGCCCCATCACTGCCGAGTTGTGACCATGACACTGCTCCGCAGGCCAAAATAATCGCATCATAAGTTGCACTAAATTGCTGAGTCTGATTCTCTATCGTGAGTTGATTGTTGGATAAATCCACACAACGATGACGATAATGAAATTTTACGCCATCATTCATCAATCGCTTTAACCAAGCACGAAGTAACGGTGCTGCTTTCATTTCTACAGGGAAGACGCGTCCTGAACTGCCGACATAGGAATCAATCCCAAGACCTTGCATCCAATTTTGAATCCACTGAGCATCCCATTGTTTTACCCAAGGGCTCAACCAATCCGTACGATCATAGCGCTGTATAAATACGTCTACAGGCTCAGCATGTGAGATATTTAAACCGGTTTTGCCCGCCATTAAAAACTTGCGGGCTGCAGAAGGCTTTTGTTCAAACACATCAATTTGATAGTTGTATTGACTCAAAACTTCAGCAGCCATCAAGCCCGCTGGGCCTGCACCAATAATCGCAATGCGTTTAGACATCAAGGTTCTCTTGAATATTCTGCCCTTGCAATGGTGCAAAATCATCAAAACGGGTTGTATAGCCTTCTGGTTTTCGAATGATCAATTGTTGGCACAATTCACCACGTTCTAAGTACTTAATTTCAAAATGAGTACGTGCAGAATCTACTGCAATTTTCTGCTTTTCATATGGCAGTTTCCATAGCTCAATCAACTGCTGTTCAGCTTCATCAATATATTCAGGAATATTGCTTGCGAGCGTAATCGAGCCATTGGGCTGAAGACGAGACAGTAGAAACTCAAAGAACGGCATATTCAGCCAACGCTGCGCAGGATTATGCGGTTCTGGATTCGGATAGAGAATAAAAAATTGTTCAACTTGTGCAGGGAATAACGCATGAACCACCCAAGGGAGTGCATCCGCATGAATCGGATTGAGATATTCACGCGGTTCTAGTTGATGCTGTTTTTGCATAGCCAGAAATTTTTCTTTGGTTCGTTCAATCGCATACAACGTGGTGTGCGGATTTTGCCCCGTAAACAACAAGGCATGTTTGCCTTTTCCAGCACCAATTTCGACACAAATCGGTGTACTAGGAATGGCAATAAAATCACGAGGGGCTTGCATACGTTGTGCTTGAAATTGACGAATCGACATAATCTCATCAAACTATCTAGAAATCGGCATAAGTCTAACAACTCACTTTACTTTTGCCTAATCTATTTGTTTTATGTTTTAGGAATTTTCTATGCCACGTACATTTCCCTGTCCTCGTTGTGGTGAAGCCAGCACTTGGGAAGGTAATGAATTTCGTCCATTCTGCTCTGAGCGTTGCAAACTAATCGATCTCGGAGCTTGGGCGAGCGATGAATACAAATTACCTACTCAAGATACCCCTCAATCAGGCTTGCAACGCCAAGAAGACGATTATGAAGATTAATCATCTTCTTGGTTAGTCGTGCCGAAATTAACCAGCTTTACTTGCCACAAAAGGATTGAACTGCTTTTCATAGCCGATGGTACTCATCGGTCCATGCCCTGAGATAAATTGCGTTTCATCTGGCAGGCTAAAGCATTCACGTTGAATTGAATCAAGTAATTGCTGATGATTACCTTTTGGAAAATCAGTACGCCCAATCGAACCTTTGAACAATACATCACCTGTCCATAGCAAACCATGTTTAGCATTATAGAACATCACATGACCTGGAGTATGCCCTGGCGCAAAACGCACTTCAAACTCATCCTCACCCAGTTTCAACGTTTCCCCCCCCTCTAACCACTGATCAACTTTGACAGGTTGTGGGATCGGGAAACCATAACGTGCTGAGACTTCTTGGATCATATCAAGCCAAAATTGATCTTCTTTATGCGGCCCAATCACTGGAATATTCCATGTCTCAGCAAGTTCACCCACCGCACCTGCATGATCAAGATGCCCATGCGTTAACCAAAGTGCTTTAACATTTAAACCGAGTGCTTCTACTTGTTGTTTGAGTACCGCGGTATCACCACCTGCGTCAATCAAAACAGCCTCTTTACTTTCACTATCCCAAAGAATAGAACAATTTTGGGCAAATGCAGTAACGGGTACAATTTTGACTTGCAGCATAAAAACCTCTGGCGAAATAAAACATCAATTTAACGATGGGCTAAGGTATGAGTAAGGGCATCAAGATTAGCCTGAACTAGACTTGCAAGCAAATCAATATGCGCTTGATCGCTGTTCAAAGCAGGAATATAAGCATATCCCCCTCCACCCGCATGTTGGAACAGTTCTTTATTCTGGATGGCTAACTCTTCCAATGTTTCTAAACAATCCGCCGAAAATGCAGGGCTCAACACTTGCACTGATTTAACTTTTTGCTCACCCCATTGCTGTAAAATCACATCCGTATATGGCTTAACCCATTCCTGCTTACCAAAGCGAGATTGGAAACTGATTGCCCATTCATGCTCATTTAAGTGCAATGCTTCAGCGACGAGTTTCGCTGTCATACGACAACGATCAGCATAGGGATCACCTTTATCCGCATAAGGCTGCGGGATACCATGAAAAGACATCAATAATTTTTCAGGTTTACCATATTGGGCTTGATAAGCGACAACACTATCCGCCAATGCCTGAATAAACATAGGATGTTGATAATAATCTTTAATTAAAGTAAGACCGGGTAAATGGCGTTGTTTAGGAATCCATTTTGCAAAAGCATCATACAGGGGGGCTGTTGATGTTGCGGAATACTGCGGAAATAAAGGTAAAAGAATAACGTGCTCTTGTGGATTTTTTTCAAGCTGCTCAAAAGCACCATATATGCTGGGTTGCCCATAGGTCATAGCAGGAACAACCGTCAAATCAAAATGCTGATTTTCTGATTGTAAACGTCGCTTCACCAATTCAGTTTGCTCAAGCACAATTTCTCGCATTGGTGAATCTTTTGACCATACGGAAGCATAAGCTTCAGCCACTCTTTTAGGACGGAATGTCAATACAAATAAATGTAAAATAATCCACCAAATCGGTTTCGGGATTTCAATTACACGTGTATCGGATAAAAATTGTTTTAAAAATCGACGTACTGCTGGGACAGTTGCTTCGTCTGGCGTACCTAAATTTGCTAAAACCACAGTCACTTTTGGTTTTGGTGTAGCTGACATAGATCGCTTCCGCTATAGCTGAATTTCTTCAATTACTTTAGCAGTTTTATGATTATTTTTTAAATTGAATTAATGCATGGTCTTAAATTGAAAAACCCGATTACTATCCAAAATGTTACTTTCTAATAACTTCTGCCCTTTTGAGGTCAATTGCCATAACATCCGTTGGCGATCATCACGACCAGTTGGCATGATCCATTCATTTTGACGCATTTGTGTTTTAATTTCATGGAGTGCACGAATATTAATTTGCGCGCGAGAAACAGCATGCGCTCTTGGCATTTCTACACGTGCATCATCGAGACCTGTTTCATTTAAATATTCATTCATACGTTTAGAAAAATATTCTTCAGGCGTAGGAATTACAAATGAGGCACCTAAGACATTCAGTAATTGTGCCCATGTCATTTTACGGAATGGTTTAACTTCTTTGAAATTACCATCTTGATATGCATGCATACGATATTCAAATGAATAAATCTCATGCATTGATACCTTTGGAACAGTTGCAATCGGATCTACTTCTCGACTTCCAACTTCAGTTTCAAGTTGTTTTACTTTTGCACGCAAACTGTCAATTTCATCTTGTAAAACTTGCGTATTTTGCGGACGCACCCAACCGACCACAGGATAACGCTCTAACATTTGCGGCATATTCGAACGTACCGCAAGTTCTAAATCACGCAAAGTCCGATAAGTAAAAACTTGATCAACTTCATGTTGAAGCTGTTTTCTAAACTCTTTGAATTTTTCTCTTAATTCTAATTTATGATCATGTAATACAGCATCACGTGATTCAGGATCTTCATGCATGAATACAATCACGGGTTTCTGCTTCGTCATGGCGTAAATATATTCCAGATGCATGTAACCGACACCTGAAACGGATTGTTCGCCATACTGGCTACCTAATAAGATTACGACGTAATCACAGTCATCTATTTGACGACGAGCAATAGAGGTACTTAATGGTGTGCGCTGTTCTAAGCCCCACGAAAAGAAACCCATCCCAACCAAAGTTTGAGTCAAGACTGCTCGCTCTGGTTGCATTTCATTGCCAGACGTAGAAATAAACACTTGATAACGGGTATCTTGCATAGGCTAAGCCTCAATTCACTGATCAATAATTTTAAGCTATTTTGCTTAAATTTTATTAATAGATAACCTAGATAAAACCACAAATATGATTAGATTTTACGCACTTAAGCAGTAATTTCATCCAAATTGCGAATCGTCCATGTTATTTGTTCTGGTACTAGATGTTTGAGCACTAATGATAACTCAATCGCATTATTACCGCTGACATAACATTCAATACGTGTAATATTATGACTTATTTTGTCACATAATAACCTATTTTTTATCAAAATATATGCTGTTTGTCGTGCAACCGCTTGCCCAGAGTCAATTAACTTTAACTTTTCACCAAAAACCTGACGAATCGCATTTTTTAGGAAGGGATAATGGGTACAACCCAACACTAAAAAGTCCGCACCTTGAGCAACAACAGGCTGTAAAATCTCTTGCAATACATTCAAACAATCTTGACTCATTTGCTGGCCTGACTCTACAAAAGGTACCAGTTTTAAACTGGTTACAGCGAGAACTTTTACCCCAGCAGGTTCAGCAAATTTGAGCATGACATCTTTAATCAATTGACCACGAAAAGTTGCTGGTGTTGCTAACACTGCTACAACTTTAGATTGGGTTTGGATCACAGCAGGCTTCAACGCAGGAACTAACCCTACGATTGGAAAACGCTCGCCATAATAATCTCGTAAATAATCCAAACTAAAAGCTGAAGCAGTGTTACAAGCGACAACTGCAATTTTGCAACCTTGTCGATACAACCACTCAATCGCTTGAGCAGTAAGCTTGCGAATCTCTTGATCTGAACGTGCACCATAGGGAACATGCGCTGTATCTGCATAATAAAGAATGCGTTCATTCGGTAAATGTTGCGCAATTTCTTGTGCAATCGACAATCCACCAATACCCGAATCAAAAACCCCAATTGGCGCATCAGCAGATGCGTGTGGCATAGGATCCAATAAGAGAGGCATAGGTTGAACAGCTGTCATACACACGTGAGCACTAATTTATCTAATCTTTTAAGCTTAAACCTCAGGTGCTCAAATGCAAGATCAAATCACCACTTTTTAACGTTAAAACAGCCTCACCTTGAGCATTTTCAGACAAAGAACCATAGTTCACAAGATGATAAAAACTTTGTCTCTGGATTAAAGCATTGATACCAAAACGTATATGTACATATGGGCGTAATTCACCTGCATATTCACGCATAAAAATAGGGTGTGTTTCATCCACAATCACCACGTCCTGATTGGTTGTAGAGACTTGCAAATAAGATTTTCCATCGATTTCAATTTGATCCACATGATTGATTAATAAAGGCTCATCTTCTACCTCAATTTCAATCTGCTCTACAGGTGTTTTAAGATAAAATTTACCCTCTTCTTTCCAAAGCACTTTAGTAAACAAATCTAATAGCGCCTGCCGCTTGATCAATTGACCTTCGTGCCACCATTCGCCATTGGCTTTTACTTTCAAATCCATTTTGCCACAATGCTTTGGATGCCATTGGTCTAAAGGTGGAATTGACCTTTTGTGACTTTGCTGTACATCTTTTAAGTATTGTGAAATGTTCATTAAGTTTTTATCATCAGAAAACATGATTTTTCCCTGATTTTCTAAAGGGTTTTGTGAAGAATCATTTTCATTTATCATAGTTTATGCCTTGCTGACGAGAAAATATGACCGCTCAGCCAATTGGCGAGCCCAAGGTTTAAAACTATACTATCCCAAACGTTTGCAAGCACAATAATAGCATTTGTGTTTGGCAATTCAGAACACTCATGGCAGCACCGAATCGCAATATTACGGTTGCCACCCTTAAAAATATGAGGAGTCCTACATGGAACACATCGAACGTGAAGCGATGGAGTTTGACGTAGTGATCGTAGGCGCAGGGCCTGCGGGTTTATCTGCTGCGATTAAAATTCGTCAATTAGCGATTGAAAACAACCTACCTGATCTTTCAGTGTGTGTTGTTGAAAAAGGCTCTGAAGTAGGTGCGCATATCCTTTCTGGTGCTGTACTTGAACCACGTGCCATGAATGAATTGTTCCCGAACTGGAAAGAAGAAGGTGCGCCACTCAATGTACCTGTAACGGGCGACGAAACCTATTTCTTACTTTCTGATACAAAAGCACAAAAAATGCCGTATTGGATGGTACCAAAATCAATGCACAACGAAGGAAACTATGTCATTTCCCTCGGTAATGTTGTGCGTTGGTTAGGTCAAAAAGCTGAAGAGCTTGAAGTTTCTATTTTCCCTGGTTTTGCTGCTTCTGAAGTGCTTTACCATGAAGATGGTACTGTGAAAGGGATTCAAACAGGTGATATGGGGATTGGCAAAAATGGTGAGCCAACACATAACTTCACGCCTGGTTATGAACTCCATGCAAAATATACGCTATTTGCTGAAGGCTGCCGTGGTCACCTTGGTAAGCGCCTAATTGCTAAATATAACCTAGATAAAGATGCTGATCCGCAACATTACGGTATTGGTATTAAAGAGCTTTGGGAAATTGACCCAGCTAAGCATAAGCCTGGTCTAGTGATGCATGGTGCAGGTTGGCCATTATCTGAAACTGGTTCTGCTGGTGGTTGGTGGCTATACCACGCTGAGAACAACCAAGTAACTTTAGGTATGATCGTAGACTTATCTTACGAAAATCCAAATATGTATCCATTTATGGAAATGCAACGTTGGAAAACACACCCAACGATTAAGCAATTCCTAGAAGGTGGTAAGCGTATTTCTTACGGCGCACGTGCGGTAGTCAAAGGTGGCTTCAACTCTTTACCTAAACTAACATTCCCAGGCGGTTGCTTGATCGGTGATGATGCTGGTTTCTTGAACTTTTCAAAAATCAAAGGCTCTCACACTGCAATGAAGTCAGGTATGTTGTGTGGTGAGGCTGTGTTTGAAGCAATCGCAGCGGGCGTCGCAAAAGGTGGTGATCTTGCAATTGCTCGCGTTCTTGAAGGCGACGATCATTTTGCTAAAGAGTTAACGACTTACACAGATAAGTACAATAACTCTTGGTTAAAAGAAGAGTTATATCAAGCACGTAACTTTGGTCCAGCGATGCACAAGTTTGGTACTTGGATTGGTGGTGCATTTAACTTTATTGATCAAAACATCCTTAAAGTACCATTTACGTTACATGACTTAAAACAAGACTTTGCTGCACTTAAAACTGTAGATGCATCGACGTTCAAACCAAACTATCCAAAACCAGATGGTAAGTTGACCTTTGACCGTTTATCTTCAGTATTCGTATCAAATACAGTGCATGAAGAGAACCAACCTGCTCACTTAAAGCTAACCGATCCATCAATTCCAGTGAATGTAAACCTACCGAAATGGGATGAGCCTGCTCAACGCTACTGCCCTGCTGGTGTTTATGAAATCATGGAAAATGATGATGGTTCTAAGCGCTTCCAAATTAACGCAGCAAACTGTGTACACTGTAAGACTTGTGATATTAAAGACCCTTCACAAAACATTACTTGGGTAACCCCTGAGGGTGGTGGTGGTCCAAACTATCCAAACATGTAATTGTTAGAAATTAAAAAAGCCTCAATTTATTGAGGCTTTTTTAATTTCTAAATAAAAAAATACAGAATGGTATTTTCAAGAAATGAATTCATATTAAACCTATACAAATACAATCATTTGAATACTTTAACAAAATTAATTTAATAAAAGAGACAAACTTAACTAAAATAAAAAATCACACTATTATTAAATGAATATTAAATATCTAAATTATTTTCAAATAAAATATTAATTATAATAAGAATAAAAAAACCAACCTTAAAGATTGGTTTTATACTAAGTAATAAATTTAAAAACTTATTTCTTCGTAAATTTTTTGTTCTTTTGTTAGATCTTTAGCTAAAGGAATTTTCTTCTCAGTATTTAGCGATTTTACATATTCGTTAAATTCATTTACCCAAGGTCCTGATTTAAACACAACTGTTTTAGAGAAGGTTTTCTTATATAAAACTTCAGAGTCGTAATAGATCGAATAGGTCTTATAAGCAATCACAATAAAGACTTCACGATCTTTATACTGCCATTTGTACCTTCTTTTAAAACCGATTTTTCCACCAAGTTCATCTAGCAGAAGGATCGATGAAATCAGTTTGTTTTCTTTAGGAAATGCACCATCACTTTCTTTAAACTTTTTACGAAGCGAACTATATTTCAAATTTTCAGATTCTAAGAAAATTAAAACACCCAAAAATAGAAGCAAGATACCAATGATTAAAAAAAAGTAATCTTTATTAAAAAATAGGAAATACCCTCCTAGTAAAAAAGAAGAGATAATGGATGACAACATTAGTCCGAACAAAGCCCAATAAAACATTTTCTTCTTTAACACAAGAGACAGATTATAAAAATTATACAAATATTACTGTTAATTACAATATAGTACGCCTGTCTACTATGCATTTATTTTCGCATACATTAATGAGACTTTTGTGGCAATATTTGTCACATCAAAGCATTATATTTAAATAAAAATCATTATAATTCCACAATCATTTAGCATCACTTACAGATGAATTATATATTTAGTATATTAAAAACATATATTTTTTTTCACCCTAAACGCAATTCATATATATTTTAAATAGAAAATTAATATACTTTTCAACAAATATTAGATCAACAAAGAAGCAGCAAGGATAAGCATAATAATGCCAATCAGCACATCAAGAATTTTCCATGCTTTAGGGTTAGCAAAAAAAGGCCGTAACAAACGAGCGCCAAAGCCCAAACTAAAAAAGAAAATAAAAGATGCTGAAACTGCCCCCATAGCAAAAGCGGTTTTATTAAGGTATTGAGCAGAAATAGAACCTAACAACACCACTGTATCCAAATAAACATGTGGGTTGAGCCAAGAAAAACTGAGGCACAAAATCAAAGTTTGTACCAAAGTTGTCGTAGGTTGATCAGAGGCAACTAGACCTGTATCAGCCTTGTAAGCATTATAAAAACTACGTAGACCATAGATCAGTAAGAATGCGGCACCAAAATATTTCATCGCCTGAATCAACCAAATCTGCTGACTCAAAATTGATGCAAAACCGAACACGCCAAAACAAATTAAAACTGCATCAGATAACGCACAAACTAAGCAAACCCAAAAAACGTATTGTTTCAATAAGCCCTGCTTCAGTACAAAAGCATTTTGTGCACCAATTGCTAGAATTAAAGAGAAACCTAAAAGTAGACCTGAGAAATATGTAGAAAGCAAAACTTAGCCTTTTTGAACTAAATAACGATATTCGGTGTGACTGTTTTCATCGAGACTTTCTTCTTTTAATAATAGTTCATGCCCAAGATGCATACAAAACTTAGGAATATCCCAAGATGTAGAAGGATCTGTAGCAAAGACCTCGACGATATCACCTGATTTTGCTTTACGAATCGCTTGATGCAACATCATTACAGGCTCAGGACAACGTAAACCTCTAGTATTAAGTTGAACAGTGGGAAGTTGAGGTTGTTCGGACATCATCATACTCATATATTTTAATATTCACATTTTAACATAAAGTAAGTCGATAAAAATCATCAACAGCTTTTTGAAAAACTGTACATTTTTCGCATCGTTTTATTGATGCATATCCGCTTTTTCTTCGGTATGATGAAAATCATCTAATTGATATAGAGAGTCTTTAGGAAAGATCATGGTCGAGGAATCCAGTCCGTCGTGGGGTATGCGTGGCTTAAGAAAATGGTTAGGTACTGCACCTGAAACCCGCGATGAATTACTCAGGTTAGTTCAAGACTCACGTCGTTTTTTAGAACCAGATACTGTTGCTATGCTTGAGGGGGTTCTCGATCTACCAGCAACAAAAATTCGGGAAGTCATGACGCCTCGAACTGCAATCATCAGCTTACAAGAAGATGATCAGTTATTGGATATTTTAGATGTCCTGATTGATTCAGCACATTCGCGTTTCCCAGTGTTCTCAGCAGATCAAAGTGATAATGTTGTTGGTATTTTATTAGCAAAAGATCTTTTGCCTTTTTTGACTGAGCGCAATGTCAAAGTCGATATTCGCTCTCTGATGCGCCAACCTGTGTTTGTACCTGAAAGTGCACGTTCAGACCAAGTGTTACGTATGCTAAAAAACACCCAAACACATATTGCGATTGTCATCGATGAATATGGTTCAACTTCCGGTCTAGTCACCCTTGAAGACATTCTCGAAGAGATCGTCGGTGAAATTGAAGATGAACACGATATTGCCGATGAAGAAGCGCTATATATCGTACCTGACAATGATCCAACTACAGCCAATACATGGATTGTGCAGGCACTTACACCAATTGAACATTTCAACACAATTTTAGATGCAGATTTTTCTGATGATGAAGTTGAAACTATGGGCGGTTTACTGCTGCAAGAGATTGGTTTAGTGAGCGATTTACAAGGTCAAACCATTGAGCTTGGAGATTGGCAATTTACCATTATTGAAGCAGATGCACGCACTATTCATCTGATTCGAGCTGTACGTCAATGAGAGCCTATTTTGAAAAGCTGTTAAAAACTTCTCAACCGCAAAAACAGTTACCCTTTATTTTCCCCCTTTTGATTGCACTCATTTCAGGTGCAATCTTTAGTTTAGCTTTAGCACCTTATTATTTTTGGTGGCTGGCGATTTTATCCCCAGCACTATTGTATGCTGTATTACGTCAACGTAGCCCACGCCAAGCTTTTGCGCTGGGTTGGGCCTATGGTTTTGGTTTATGGTTTGTCGGCGCGTTCTGGCTCTACACCTCTATCCATACTTATGGTGATACCAATGCATTTTTAAGCATTTTGATGATTGCCTTTATGGCAGCAGCAATGGGTTTATTTACAGCTTTTCAAACATGGCTGTACCGTCGCTTTTTCCCAGAAACACCGTTAACCTTCGCTCCACTCTGGGTACTATTTGAGTGGGCAAAAACTTGGGTATTCACAGGTTTTCCATGGCTATTTGCAGGCTATGCCTTCACTGAACGCTTACTCGATGGCTATGCCCCTTTATTTGGTGTCTATGCTGTTTCTTTTGTTGTGATTGTCTTGGCTTGTGCCTTGGTCGAGGTTTTAAATCGCCGTTGGTTCTGGGCTATTCCTTCTGCGCTACTGATAGCGGGTGCATGGGGTGCTGGGTTGATTCAATTTGTGCAGCCTAAAGGAGCTAAACCACTGAGTGTCTCACTAATTCAAGGGAATATTCCGCAAGATCTGAAATGGTTGACTGAATATCAAATTAAAACTTTAGAAATCTATGCCACTTTAACCCGTGCGGAATGGGGGCGCGATCTGATCGTTTGGCCTGAATCATCTATTCCCTTATTTCAAACGGATATTCCAGACTTTTTAAAAGCAATGGATATTCAAGCAAAAAAGGCTGATAGCGCTTGGGTCACTGGCATCCCTTACTGGGATATGCCAAAGTCTCAACAAGTGGGTGAACCCTTATATTACAACAGTATTATGGCGTCAGGCAGTGACTCGCATGGCTTGTATAAAAAACAACGTCTTGTTCCATTTGGCGAATATATTCCTCTTTCAGGAATGCTGAAATGGGTGCTGCCTGCGATGCAAAATGATATCAGTATGAGCGGCTTTTCACGTGGGGAAGCCAATCAAAAGCCTCTAACCATCAAAGGACATGCGCTTGCAGCAGCCATTTGTTATGAAGTCGCTTATCCTAATCTGACCCGTCGTAATGCGATGAATAGTGACTTTTTAATTACTGTTTCAAATGATGCATGGTTTACAGGTACAGCAGGTCCTTGGCAACATTTACAAATGGTACAAATGCGTGCCAAAGAAAATGGTCGTTGGTTTATTCGCGCGACTAATACGGGTGTAACTGCATTTATTGATCACAATGGGCACATTGTGAAACAAGCTCCTTTAGATCAGGAATTTGTATTACGTGGTGATTTGCCTGCTATGCAAGGGCAAACGTTATATAATCGTTTGAGTGATTATCCAATCTTGATTTTCTCACTATTATTATTAGTGATGGGATGGATTTATCGCCCACGTAAAGTTGATATTTCGTTTAAATCCCGTCGATAAATTAGAGTAGCTTTGCGCCCAGAGGAACATCAAACTCTGGGACACAAAGCACAACATCCCTTCCAGATTATGAAAACCCGTCACCAAGCACTCTGATTGAATCGGACTAATTTGTTTTTCCGGAAAACTCACAGCAACCACCAATTTTCCAATCAAATCCTCAGGCTGATATAGCTTGGTAATTTGTGCACTGGATTTTCAGTTCTCCAACTCTTCGTCAAAATCGGCCTGTCAGATATAAGTAGGTTTCCGAGCTTCCTTAAACACCTCTGCATGAATGATTCGCCCAGCCCGTAATTTTCAATCTTGATAAAATTATTCTACTTAATCTATTCCATTTACATACGGTGTGGATCATTGAAGAAATTTAATAAAATGCTCATCTTTCTTTTAAAGTTATAGACTACATGCTAAATTAATTTTGCTGATCATAAAGCCGTAAACGTTTACGTCAATCAACGTGCCAACATATCTCCAACAAAGCGTGGAGCTATTTGATCAAGATATTTTTATCTTTGATAAGGCACTGGCGTTTGTTGGTTTACGGAGTAAAAAATGCAGAATTCAAAATTTTCTTCTTTGAGTTTTCAAAAGATTCCAAATCGTTACGCATCTATTGTTTTACCCTTCTTCTTATCAATTATTATGACCTTTATCGTGTCTTGTATTAGTACACTCAGAAGTATGGGTTTTGAACAATTTTCTTCTACGACGTGGATGTCAGCATGGGGGATTTCTTGGTTGATTGCATTTCCTGTACTGCTATTGGTATTACCTGTTGTGCGTAAATTAACCATGCTACTGGTTCAACCGACTTAATTTGAGACAAAAAACGTAGATCTTGGTCTACGTTTTTTGAATATATTGGGCTTAGAAATTAATCGAGACTTGCACCGATAAATAAGCCACTAAACAGGATAAAAACAACATTGGAATATAGCGATAGGCTTTAAACATAAGCTGCTCATATTGAGAAATGGTCTCATCATTATTCCAGACAGTAGTTTTTAATGCGCTTAAAAAACACAACACAAGCCACGCACTCAACATACTCAATGCAAAAAAGCCAATCATAATTTGACTACTTCCTTCCGTGGCTTGCCACAAACTTAAAGCCCCTTCTGTAATCGGCAATAATATTAAAATCAGTAAGACAGATTTAAGCATTGTCCAATGAAACTGATTCAGCTCATCCAACATAAAAAATGCTTTCATCTCATTTCTCCATACCTGATTTAAATGGTCTGAATTTATTATGCAAAGCTTTGATTTAAAGGAAAAGTCTATTTACCTACATAATTCATTGTTTCTTGTAACCATTAAGTATGGGAATAATTCTTATTATAAATCTCACATAGTTAATGTTTTATTTTTACATATTTTTCAAAAACTTAAACAAAAATTATTAATTAATAAACATTATCACTTCACTCTCGATTTATTTAATCAAAAAAATGAAGTGATATTTTATTCAAACATTATGGCTGGTAATAAATATCGGCATCATTGCCTTCCCCGCCTTCTTTACCATCCGCACCAAACGAATATAAATCAAACGCGCGACCTTCACGGCCTGGAATCACATATTGAACATCATTTTCCCAACTATCTTTTGGATAACCACCTTTAACATAACCACCTGGCAACCAGTTTTTAGCAGCCGCAGGTTTGTTGACCAAAGCATCTAAACCACCATCTTGCATCGATGGATAACGACCATTATCGAGCTTATATTGATCCAAAGCACCAGCAACACCTTTGAGTGTAATACTAGTTGTGTCAACTTTGGCTTTTTCTCCACGCCCCATCACATTCGGGACGATTAATGCAGCCAAAACACCTAAAATTACAATAACAACCATCACCTCAATGAGGGTAAATCCTGAGCGAGGATTAACAAAGTGAAACTTTGTCCGAGCGCAAGACGAAGAGCTATGCTCTGAGTTGCAAGATTCCGCAAGGGTAGAAGCATTCAAGCTACGTCCAACATTTTGTTTATCTATTAAATTATTCATATTCATCTCTTACATCTTACTCATCAGATCATATTGTTCATATTAATAATTGGCAACATTACCGCAATCACAATCACCAATACAATTGCTGCCATAAAAATCAGCATCAAAGGTTCGAGTAAGGCAAGTAATGTGGAAATAAAGGTGGTGACCTCACGATCTTGCATGGTGGATGCCCGATCCAACATACGATCTAGCTCGCCTGATGCTTCACCGCTTCGAATCATTTGTACCATCATTGGTGGGAAATAACCGCAACGCTCCAATTGTGTTGCCAAATTACCACCTTCTGTTACACGCTCCATCGCCACTTCAATCGCATCACGAATCACCCAGTTATTACTGACTTCAGCACCGATACGGAGAGCTTCAACCAAAGGCACCCCTGAACGGGTCAGAATCGATAAGGTACTGGCAAAACGTGCCGCATTTATACCACGTGAAAGTTTACCAAATAGTGGCAATCTGAGTGTTAATCGGTCAAATGCATAATGTCCTGCAGTCGTTCTGAGGAAACGAGTAAACAGAATCATGGCAATAAAAGCGAGAATCAGCATAGCAATCCAAGTATGCCGAATAAAAGCACTGGCTTTCATCAAGGCAACCGTAATCCATGGCAAGGCTTCTTTACTTTGTTCAAAAGTCTTAACGATTTCAGGCACGACATAGGTCATTAGACCCATGACAATTCCGAAAGACATCAACATCAGTACAATCGGATAAATCATCGCGCCCTGAATTTTCTTTTGCATAGCAAAACGATTTTCGGTGTAATCCGAAAGCTGATCTAGAATCAAATCAAGATGGCCTGAACGTTCACCCGCAGCAACCGTTGCAATATACAGCTCAGGAAATCGCCCCGACTGCTGCATACTTTTCGCCAGTGAATGTCCTTCCAAAACCTTGGATCGTACGGCGATTAATAAATTTTGAACATGTGATTTTTCACTTTGTTTACTCACTGCACGCAGTGCTTCTTCAAGTGGAATTCCTGCAGCGACCAAGACTGAAAGCTGACGGGTCATCAGGGCAAGATCATAGGCGCTAAAGCTTTTTTTAAACCATAAGCGTTGTTGCTGTTTGTCTTTTTGCTCAACGGCATCAACCGCAATCGGTGTCCATGCTTTATCGCGTAACTGTTGACGAATTTGGCGTGCGGAATCCCCTTCCAGCACACCTTTATGTTGCTTTCCAGAGGCATCAAGAGCGGTAAATTGATAAGCAGGCATGGTTCTGTTCTAATTGTTCCAAAATAGTTGTTGTTACAGTTGCATCCGTGTTTGAAATGAAACCTGAGTGTTTCACAAGAAATTCATCGACATAACACTTCGCACTTTAGCATAATTCCATGACATGCAGTCATGCCATTTTACCCATGAATGAAGCCTATATGCCTAGCCAAAATTCTAACGCTATTTTGTACCGTATTCGAGTTGCAATACCCGTTTATGTATACGACACGTTTGACTATACGGTCAGTGTTGAACAATACGCACAAGCTCAAATCGGTGCACGCGTTGCCATTTCTTTTGGACGGCAAAATCTCGTGGGAATCATTACTGAAAAAGTTGATCCAAACGAAGCATTTATAGGGCAATTCAAACTTAAAGCCATCACAGAATTACTCGATCAGGAATCGATTTTAGACCAACAAGTTTTAACTTTGTTGACATGGTCAGCCCAATATTACCAATTCCCGATTGGTGAAGTGATGCAAAGCGCTCTGCCTACTTTATTAAGACAAGGGCGCGCCTTAGACATTCTGTTTCATTTATGGAAAATCATCCCATACGATGGCCCGAATGCCTTATTAAAACGCTCTCAAAAACAATATGATGCCTATCAGGTGTTAAAACTTCATCCATATGGAGCCACCGAGAATATACTTAACCTGAGTGGTGTAGAAACATCAACCCTCAAAGCCCTAGAGAAAAAGGGCTTGGTTGAATGCTGTCTAGAACTGCATGATTTCACCCCTACACCTGTGCAACTGGCTCAAGTGCCTTTGACACCGAACGAAGATCAAAAGAAAGCCATTCAACAGATCCTCAAAGCACAACATCACTATCAGGCATTTTTACTCGATGGTTTGACCGGCAGTGGCAAAACTGAAGTTTATTTGCAAGTCATGCATGAGGTGTTAAAACAAGGCAAACAAGTATTGGTGCTGGTGCCTGAAATAGGCCTGACGCCGCAAACGGTCGCCCGTTTTAAATCACGGTTTCATTGCGATGTGGCTTTACTGCACTCAGGCTTAAATGACTCAAAACGTTTACAGGCATGGCAACATGCACAAACGGGCAAAGCTTCCATTATTATTGGTACACGCTCTGCAATCTATACACCACTGCCGCATCTAGGCTTAATCATTCTAGATGAGGAACATGATCTCTCCTTTAAGCAGCAAGAAGGTTTTCGCTACCATACCCGTGATGTGGCCTTATATCGTGGACATTTGCAGAATTGCCCCGTCATCCTCGGTTCAGCCACCCCAAGTATTGACAGTTATTACTTGGTGGAATCGGGCAAGTTACATCTGCTTGAGTTGAATCAGCGTGCAGGCGTCGCTGTACTGCCGAAAATGTATGTGGTAGATTTAAAAGTCGCAAAAAAGAAGCATGGTCTCAGCCAAACGCTCATCGAACAGATCAAACATACTTTAGAACGTAAAGAACAGGTGCTGATCTTTTTAAATCGACGCGGTTATGCGCCGATCCTGATGTGTGAAAGTTGTGGTTGGCAAGCCAACTGCCCACATTGCGATGCGCATTTTACTTTGCATTCACAGCCCTACCATTATTTGCATTGTCATCATTGCGGCACAATCAATCGTCTGCCTGATCATTGTCCTGCATGTCAGAAACAAAGCTTAAAAACTATTGGGGCAGGAACAGCAAAACTTGAAGAACATTTACAGGAGCTGTTCCCACATCATGAAGTGATTCGGGTCGATCGGGACAGCACCAGCCGCGTTGGTAGCTGGCAAAAAATCTATGATCGCATTCAGCAAAATAAACCGAGCATTTTGTTGGGCACACAAATGCTGGCAAAAGGCCATCATTTTCCGCATGTGACGCTCGTCGCGATTTTAGATATTGATGCAGGACTGCTCAGTGTTGACCCACGTGCACCTGAGCGAACCGCACAGCTGATTGTGCAGGTCGCTGGCCGTGCTGGTCGTGGCGAGCATAAAGGCAGTGTTTATTTGCAAAGTTTGCGTCCAGATCATCCGATGCTGACCACATTAATTGAACATGACTATCGTACTGTCGCCAAACAAATGCTGGCTGATCGCAAAATTGCCCTGCTACCACCTTATCGTTATGCAGTATTGGTTCGGGTTGAATCTAAAGATCGCGACTATAGCCAACAATTTTTAGCAGATATTGCACAACAATTACGGACAATGGCTAGAAATTTAGTTGATATTTGGGGACCAATTCCCGCACCGATGGAACGTAAAGCTGGTCGTTATCGCGCGCATATGGTGATTTTATCAACTGATCGCGCCAAGCTGCACTTTTATTTACGTCAATGGTGGCAACAAGTGGTACATTTACCACGTCAGCATTTGCTCAGACTCTCGATCGATGTTGATCCACAAGAGTTTAGTTAAAGCTAAACGTCCGTTGATTCAAATGACCAAGGGCGTTTCCGAATATCATCTTTGCAGATCATATTTTTACAGGCGCTTCATTTGAGTTAGTCTAGATAAAATAGAAAAATTGAGGCATTCAATGTCTTTACTGCTCCCGATTATTTTTTTACTGGCTGCGGCTTTAATTTTTGTTCCTTTGACAAAACGCTATGCCTCCACCACTGTTTTAGGTTATCTGATTGCAGGGCTTTTACTTGGTTCCAGCGTTTCTGGTTTGATTGAAGATCCTAAACTGATTAATCAACTGCTGCATTTCGGTATGATTGCCGTGATGTTCTTTATTGGCTTTGCTTTTCGCCCGCTAAAACTGTGGGGAGAACGCAGAGAAATCCTAAAAAAAAGTGGCCTACAATACTTCATCATCACGATCCTTCTAGTTGGAGCATGTTTCTTACTGTTTGATCAAGTGTTGCACAGTATGATTCTCGGATGTGCTTTAGCGCTCTCCGCGTTGATTCTTCCACAACAACTACTCCAACAAAAACAACAGAGCAACCATAAATTAGAACAAGCTACTTTAGCCACCTTACAATTTCAGGCTTTTATTACCATCATTCTGATTGCACTCTTTCCTTTACTAGAAGACACAGCCTCTACTCGACACGGAATCGCCTATTTTGCAGCGCTCATCGCTACGATTTCAGGCCTATTTTTAGCCAATCGTTATTTAGTTCGTCCTATATTTCGTTTCTTAGCACATAAAAAAAGTCTTCATCTCATTCCTGTGCTCAGTTTATTTATCCTGCTTTCAGTCATCCTGATTATGGATATTTTAAATCTTCATATTTTGATTGCTGCATTTTTAGCTGGACTTTTACTTGCTGAGACTGAATTTAAAGTTGAAGTTAAACGTATTATCGAACCCTTTAAAGATGCGGCGACAGGCTTGTTTTTTCTGGCGATTGGCTTGGGTCTTTCATTGACACCTTTAAGCCAATCTCCGCTATTGATTCTAGGTTCAATCTTTGCACTGGTCTTAATTAAAGCAGTTGTGATAGGTGTGATCAGCTATTACCAACAACGCAATGCCAAGCTCAGTACGCTGTTTGCAATCAACTTGGCACAAAGTGGTGAATTTAGTTTTATTCTGCTCAAGCTGGCTGAAAGCGAAAATTTACTTAGCGCAGAATTATTAGCACCAACATTTCTCATTATCTTGGGTTCGATGCTACTCACACCGTTGCTCTATACACTGTTTGATCGAAAAATCTTGCCAATACTGCAAAAAAATAAAGTCGCTGTGGCTGATGCTGATATCCCACAACATCCAATTCTCATTATTGGATTTGGCCGTTTTGGGCAAGTCATTGCACGTGCTTTACATGCGCAAGGCAAAAACTTTAACGTGATTGATAGCAACCAACCTGATGCTGACTTTATTGAACAATATGGACATCATTTTATTGATGCCGATGTTACACAAATCGAAAACCTACGCGCTACGGGTATTGAATACTGCAAGTTACTGATTATTGCGATTGATGATGTCGAGGACAGCATGAATCTAGCACGACATCTGCGTTTAAATTATCCAGATTTAATCATTTTGGTTCGTGCTCGAGATCGTCATCATGCACGATTACTTAATGATTTAGGTATCTCACAGATTTGGCGTGAAACCTACGCATCTGCGTTAAGTATGGCGCAGCAAGCCTTGGTTGAAACAGGTCTTTCCGAAGATGAAGCACAAAATTTAATGATGTATTTTAAACAAGAAGATGAACGGCTTATCCAGCAACATTGGGATTCTAATCAACAAGAGATCATTAAAAATCATCCAAGTGCTATTGCCGAGCTTGAGTATTTATTTGCAAATACAAAAACTTTGATTTTAGATCGTGCGAGCAATGATCAAAACACACAAAGTGATGCAAAATCACTCAATGAAACATCTTGAGTTTTAGCAAACCGACACCATTATTGACTGCATACATGCACCTTTTTATAAAGCCTGAAGTGCGTTACAAAGCAAAGCGTTGCTTTGCGCTCCCTCTAAGGAGCACTGGAGAAAAATATGTCTGATTTACGCCAACGCTTTTTTATCGAAGACTGCCCTGTTCGTGGTGAAGTGGTTCATTTGGAAGAAGCACTACAAACCATTTTGGCGCAACGTGAATATATGCCTGCGGTACAAAGTCTCTTGGGTGAAATGCTGAGTGCAACCGCCTTACTTGCGAGTACACTCAAGATTCGTGGTCGTATTAGTTTACAAATTCAAGCAAGTGGAACATTTAAATGGGCTATGGCCGAATGCAATCACTTAGGTGAAGTTCGTGCGCTCGCAGATTACGAAGAAGATCCGCGCTTCACAGAAGGCAAAGATAGTCGTACCGTGCTTGCTGCCCTGACCAACCCTGTGCTGTTCATCAATATTGAGCCTGAACACGGCGAACGCTACCAAGGTATCGTACCATTTGATCAACCGACATTAGCAGGTTGCTTAACGCAATATTATGATTTGTCTGCACAGATTCCAACACATATCGTACTGGCAACTAATGGTCAACGTTCAGGTGGTTTATTAATCCAACTACTCCCTCGTAATAACGAAGAAGAACAAAAGTTAGTTGATGAAGACCTGTGGCCTCGTTTGACCATGTTGACTGAAACCCTTAAACCAGAGGAACTGACGGATCTTTCAGCCAATGAAATTCTCTATCGTTTGTATAACGAAGAAGAAGTTCGTTTACCTGAAGTTGAGCAATTAAAGTTCGGTTGTACCTGTTCAAAGGAACGCTGCGCCCACGCTTTGATTCAAATCGGTGTGGATGCAGTTCATGAAACACTAGAAGCGCAAAATCCAATCCAGATGGATTGCCAATTCTGTAATACACGTTATGAGTTTAGTGCAGAAGAAGCTTTAGGCTTATTTGGTGAACATTTAAGTTAATTGAAAAGTAAAATAAAAAAAGACGGGCTTCCGTCTTTTTTTATTTTATATTAAGGTCTATCCGATAGAACAATTTTCAAATCTCCCAATAACATAGACCTTAATTTTGACTTATGAATTACTTTGAATATTTCTTGTTTATTATTAGCGTTATTGTCTTAATTGCTACCCCCGGCCCCGTAATGATCTTAGTGGCGAGTGCTGGTCTGAAAGGGGGTTATAAAAAAGCATTAGAAACTATTTTTGGTACCAATTTCGCTTCTTTAATCCTGATTTTTATTTCGGTACTCATTCTCAAAGGCTTTCTCACGATTGATGAGAACTACCTAAAAGCCATTCGTATATTAGGTTGCCTTTATATTGCCTATCTGGGCTATAGCATTATTAAAGAAGTGCTTCAGGCACCACATCTAACCGCCATTCAAACCGTATCCACACAAAGCGGAGGCTTTAAAAAAGGCTTTCTGGTGGGAATTTCCAATCCAAAAGATATTATTTTCTTTTCGGCTTTTTTCCCACAGTTTATTCATCTCTCGCCGAACATCAATTTCAGTTTAAGCTTACTTACGGTCACATGGATCATTTTGGACTTCTTAACCTTGTCTTTAGTGTATCTGTTCTTCAGTCGTCTCTCTCAAAGCAAAATCTATCCAAAGATTCTAGGTCTGTGTGGTGCTCTACTCGTGTTGATTGCACTCTATGGGCTGATTGAAACCTTTATCTAAAGTGATCTTAGAAAACCGAAAGTACCCATACTTACCCTAAGCATTTAGCTAAACAAAACAACTCTTATACAATCGAGTCCATTGAAATCTCTTGGATTCGTTTCATAATGAAAGAAACATCTCATTATTATATTTAAGATCATGGCAAAAAATTATTATGAAGAGCTAGGTGTTTCAAGAGATGCCTCAGCAGATGAAATTAAAAAAGCTTATCGAAAACTAGCACGTAAATATCATCCTGATGTGAGCAAAGAAACCGATGCGGAAGCTAAAATGCAGGCGATTAATGTCGCCTATGACACCTTGAGTGACGCTACAAAAAAAACTGAATACGATCAGATGTTAGATCATCCACAAGGTTTCTCTAATTTTGGACAAGGCAATCCAAATGGGTTTGACGGCTCACAGTTCTATCGCGAAAACTCAGGTGAAGGCGCTGACTTTAGTGGCTTTGAGGATTTATTTGGTCGATTTGGCTCAGGTTTTGGTGGCGGACAACAACGTTCGCAACGCCAACAACGCAGCTATCGAGGTGAGGATCAACATGCCAGTATTCAAGTCGATTTAGATATTGCCTATCACGGTTCAACCCAACAGATTACATTGCAAATTCCAACTTATAACGTCTATGGTGAGCCTGAAGTCCAGCGGAAAACCTTGCAGGTTAAGATTCCAAAAGGAATGAAAGAGGGTCAGCAAATTCGCTTAAATGGTCAAGGACAAAGTGGTATCAATGGCGGTGAAAATGGTGATCTTTATATTGAAATCCAATATAAAGATACCGACCGCATTCGTATTGAAGGCGCTGATGTCTATCAAACTATTGATGTAACTCCGTGGGAAGCAGCTCTAGGACAAAGCATTGAAGTCAATACTCCCGCAGGACAACTCAAGGTCAATTTACCTAAAAATGCTAAGAATGGACAACAATTACGTCTCAAAGATAAAGGAATACCAAACAAAACCGCAGGGCATTTATATCTAATTATTAATATTGTTTTACCACCAGCACACAGTGAACAAGAGCAACAGGCTTATCAACAGTTTGCAGATGCTTGTGCTTCATTCAGACCTCGTGCCTCATAAGGAGTAAGATCATGACAACTATTCAATACAAAGAAATTCAATATGACGGTCACTGCCAAGTTGAAATTATTGATGAACAATTGGCACTTGATCTCGAACACTTTGCAGAAGCATGTGGCCAAAGTACAGATTGGGTTTTAAAACTGATTGATTATGAAATTTTACAAATCCAAGTCGATCCACAAAGTTATCAGTTTATCGGTGAAGATGTAGCTCGAGCACGTCGAGCTTATCGTTTACAACGTGACTTCGATGCTAGCTTATCAGCAGTTGCGGTGATGTTGGATTTGATTGATGAAGTACAGCAACTGCGTAAACAGCTCAAACATTTTCACTAAAGCAACATCTTTATATATGACTAAACGCTTTATTTAAGTTTAGTCATTTTCTCTACTTCTTTGAGTGTTTGCTTAATTGGTTCATAGTCTAAGAACCAAAGTAAATTTACATTTCGTTGTTTATGCTGTTGTGCCAATAAATCAATTACGCTCCGTTCACCACGCCCGACTAGATGCTGCTGGTAAAAATAGTACAACAGTACCACCGTGCTCATTAGCATGACTGCAAGCATAATCCAAAAACCGACAGGTGACTTTAGCCCTGGGATAAATTCAAAATTCATCCCATAAATCCCTGTTAATAAGGTCAAAGGTGCAAATATTGCCGTAATAATTGCTAAAATACGCATATTTTCATTGGTTTGATTCGCTATAGCTGAAAAATGTAAGTCAATCGCCGATTGAATCGCATTTCTTAAACGTAAAGTATGTTTTTGAACACGCTCTACATGGCTCATTAAATCATTAAGACGAACCAAGAGAATGTCTTGATTCTTATGCTTATGTTCCCCCATCACATGATGATAATTATCCACCAGTTCATCTCGGAACTCCTGTAAGGTCTCTATTTGTTCCTCACATAAATTTTCAATTTGCTGGAAAGCCATATCTTCATGAAACAATTGATGCCACTGTTTAAAACGGCGATTGCCCTGCAAAAGTTGCTGTTGCCAATATTCAACACGACGGGTCAACGGTGTACGCAAATTCAAATAGCCATCAATCATGCTGTTCAGCAAACGTAAGCATAAATCGGCAGGTGTGCTGGCTAATTTCCTCGGTTTATTTTGTTCAGCAATCGGACGACCCATAATTACTTGAATACGTTGAATATAGCTTTCGATTGCTTTATTGCCCTGCTCCCTCACACTCACCAAAATATTCGGCGTTAGAATAAAACTCATCGGTGTAGTCGCTAGGCCAAAAATACTTTCATGAGATTCTAAAGCATTGTCACTTTCATAAATTTGATCGTCTGGACTGATCAATTTCCGAAATACTAATAGGTCATATTCTTCAACTGTATCAAAGGCACAAGGATGTTCAATATTGAGCAAATCGCGCATATGAAATTCGTTAAGCACCACACCTGTATGCTCATAAATATTTTTTTGCCAAGAATCGGTATGATTAACCAAATCCTGTCTCAAACTATCAACCCACAAAAACTCAAGCGTATGTTCTGTTTGTTGTTCCACGCTAATAAAAATCGTATTTTCACTGTTATGACGATAAAAATAATAAAGCTGCATAGAGTCGAGATAAGTTTGAAAATCTATAGAAATGCTGCCATGAAGCACAATAAAAAGCTATGTTTATTCTATTATCAAAATCAAATGATATGAAAAAGCCTCGTATGCGAGGCATCGAGGCTTTTTCAAATTAAGGGGTATTAAACTTCTTTGTTTAGTACCACACCATGTTTTAAGGCTTGGTCGAGTTGCTCTTTATCTAATGCCTTATCCCATTTTGCAACAACAATTGTTGCACAAGCATTACCAACTAAATTGGTTAAAGCACGGCATTCAGACATAAAACGGTCAATACCAAGGATCAACGCCATCCCCGCGACTGGAATCGCAGGAACAACAGAAAGCGTTGCAGCCAAAGTGATAAAGCCTGCGCCCGTGATCCCCGCAGCACCTTTAGAACTGAGCATAGCCACCAATAAAATTGTCACTTGTTGAGTGAGTGTCAATTCAATATTACATGCTTGTGCAATGAATAATGCCGCCAATGTCATGTAAATGTTGGTACCATCTAAGTTGAATGAATACCCAGTCGGAATTACTAAACCTACAACCGATTTTTCACAGCCTGCTTTTTCCATTTTCGCCATCAATGATGGGAGTGCTGCTTCAGATGAACTTGTTCCAAGAACCAACCAAAGTTCATCTTTGATATAACGGATCAGGTCGATAATCGAAAAACCGTTATAACGAGCGACTGCACCCAAGATAACAATAACGAAAAGTAATGCGGTAATGTAGAAAGTTGCGATCAGTAACATCAAGTTCCCAATTGAACTAATCCCATAAGCGCCAATGGTAAATGCCATCGCACCAAATGCACCAATAGGTGCAAACTTCATCAACATACCCACTAGAGTGAATACAGGATTGGTTAATTGTTGTAAGAAGTCAGTAATTGGACGACCCAAATCGCCTGATTTAGCAAGTGCCAAACCAAATAATACTGCGACAAACAAAACTTGAAGAATTTGACCTGATACAAATGGACTCACCAATGTATCTGGAATGATATTCATCAAGAAACCTGTAATAGTTGATTCATGTGCTTTAGCTGCATATTCATCAACTTTAGTACTGTGTAATGTACTTGGATCGATATTTAACCCATGACCCGGTTGAATCACATTCCCAACAATTAACCCGACGACTAACGCCAATGTTGAAAAGGTTAGGAAGTAAATCATCGCTTTACCCGTAACTCGTCCAACACTGCCGAGATTTTTCATCCCAGCAATCCCTGTCACAACGGTCAAGAAAATTACGGGTGCAATAATCATTTTCACCATTTTAATGAAGGCTTCACCAAGCGGTTTTAAGCTTTCACCAAATTCAGGAAAAAAATGACCTAACAATATCCCTGCAACAATTGCAAAGATGACCTGTACGTAAAGAATTTGATAAAACTTGGGTTTCTTTGGTGGCTGCTGGTCATCTTGACCTGTGGCGGCATGATCGATATGCATGTGTAATATTCCTTCATATTGGGATAACAAATAGACTTCCGACTGTCTATCTAAAACCTTATAAACACAGGCAGGAGCGGAAATTTGGGGAATTCTACGTTAATTGTAATCCTCACATTTTAAGCATTCGACTAATGTCTAATATAAAATAATTTTATGTTTATTGTTTCGCCAATTTATATTTATAATTTTCATCTAGTTAATAAAAAAGCGCATTGTAAAAACAATGCGCTTTTTTTAAGCAAAAGTATTGCTATTATTGAGCTTGCTCAATATCTTTCATTGTCAACTTAATACGACCACGATTATCGACATCAGCAACTTGTACTTTTAGTTCCTGACCTTCTTTTAACACGTCGGTCACATTCGCAATACGCTCATTTGAGATTTGTGAAATGTGAAGTAAACCATCCGTACCAGGCATGATATTTACGAACGCACCAAATTCAACGATACGAATCACTTTACCGTCGTAGATTTTGCCTGGCTCAACTTCAGCAGTCAGTGCTTGGATTTTTGCAATCGCAGCACGAGCAGCAGCTTTAGTTTCACCAAATACACGAACTGTACCATTGTCTTCGATATCAATCGCAGCTTTGGTCTCTTCTGTAATGGCACGAATGGTTGCACCACCTTTACCAATCACATCACGAATCTTATCTGGATTGATGTTAATCACTTCGAAAGTCGGCGCATTAGCACTGATTTCTGCACGAGCACGTGAAATGACTTTATTCATCTCATTCAGGATATGCATACGACCAGCAAAAGCTTGGTTTAATGCAACTTCCATGATCTCTTCAGTAATACCTTCGATCTTGATGTCCATTTGAAGCGCAGTAATACCGTTTGCAGAACCTGCTACTTTAAAGTCCATATCACCAAGGTGGTCTTCGTCACCTAAAATGTCAGAAAGAACTGCAAAACGCTCACCTTCTTTCACTAAGCCCATTGCAATACCTGCAACTGGTGCTTTAAGCGGAACACCTGCATCCATAAGTGCAAGAGATGCACCACAAACAGACGCCATAGAAGATGAACCGTTTGATTCAGTAATATCAGATACGATACGAAGTACGTAAGGGAAACGATCAACAGGTGGAAGAACCGCTTGTACACCACGACGTGCTAAACGACCGTGACCAATTTCGCGACGCTTAGGACCTGATTCACGACCCGTTTCACCTACTGAGTAAGCAGGGAAGTTATAATGCAACATGAAGTTGTCAGTTTTCGTACCTGCTAAGGTATCAACCATCAATGCATCACGTGTGTTACCTAAAGTTGCAGTTACAAGTGCTTGTGTTTCACCACGTGTAAACAATGCTGAACCATGAGCACGACCTAATACACCCACTTGAACGTCGATACCACGAACTGTTTTGGTGTCACGACCATCAATACGTGGCTTACCAGACAAGATGTTGTCACGTACGGTACGGTATTTAAGATCTTCGAATAAGAAATCAACTTCATCAGCGATGCCATCAACATCTTCTTCAGGAACGAATTGCGCTTTTGCTTCTGCATAAAGTGCATCTAAAGCTGCATAACGTTCTTGTTTTACCGCAATCGTATACGCTTCTGAAATTTTTGCTTCAAATGCTTCTTTTAATTTCGCACGTAATTCTTCGTTGTGTGTTGGAGCAACCCACTCTGATTCTTTCGCACCAACAGCTGCCGCAAATTCTTTGATTGCTTGTACAGCAATTTGCATTTCGTCATGACCGAAAAGTACTGCGCCTAACATTTGGTCTTCTGAAAGTTCTTTTGCTTCAGATTCAACCATTAACACTGCTGATTCTGTACCTGCAACTACAAGATCAAGATCAGATTGTGCAAGTTGTTCTAGCGTTGGGTTAAGAACATATTCACCATTGATCAAACCAACACGTGCACCACCAATTGGACCACGGAAAGGTGTACCCGCAATCGACAATGCAGCAGATGTACCTAACATTGCAGCAATATCAGCATCCATCGTTTTGTCAGAAGACACAACTGTTGCTGTCACTTGGATTTCGTTGAAATAACCTTCTGGGAACAATGGACGAATTGGGCGGTCAATCAAACGAGAAATTAAAGTCTCAGCTTCAGATGCACGGCCTTCGCGCTTGCCATAACCACCAGGGATACGACCCGCTGCATATTGTTTTTCTTGATAGTTAACAGTTAACGGGAAAAAGTCTTGACCCGCTTTTGCTTTAGGCTGAGCCACAACCGCAACAAGCACAGTTACACCACCCATTGTGATTAAAACTGTATTTGCTTGACGTGCAACACGACCCGTTTCTAAAACAACTTGGTGCTGACCAAATTGGAATTCTTTACGAACGATATTAAACATTGACATGTATTATATTTTCCTAGTTTTATTCTAGTGAGACCCCTAAGGTTTGGCATTCAGACTACAACTCATGTGTAGATAAATGACAAAGCTTAGAAGCCATCGCACTAGATCAAAAATTTTTACATAAAAGTTAAACACAAAGAAGGAGCGAACAAGCGCCCCTTCTAAAATCACCTAAAGTAAATCAGGTGAAACTCTCTTTTCAGCGATAAAGCATTGCAACATGCGAAATAGCGAAAACAAAGTAAAATCGAATTAACGACGTAAACCTAATGCGCCGATCAAAGCAACATAACGACCGTGATCTTTACCATTTAAATAGTCAAGTAATTTACGGCGTTGGTTAACCATACGAATCAAACCACGACGGCTGTGGTGGTCATGTTTGTGTTCTTTAAAGTGACCTTGCAAATCATTGATTTGAGCAGTCAATAAAGCAACTTGTACTTCAGGTGAACCAGTGTCGTTTTCTGCACGAGCAAATTTAGCAATGATCTCTGCGCGATCTGCGTTAGTTAAAGCCATTCGATTTCTCCGAGATGCTTAAAAAATAAAATGATAATGATCAGTTGCAAGCAACTGACTGCCGTGCATCACTACAGCAAGTTGCCTATTTTAAGTGATCTATCACCATATTGCAAAAATGTTTTAACTTTGCTGGCATTTCGGCAGCAGACAGCATTGAACAAAATAGGCACACTATCGTATATCTGTTTTCAATTTATGACAGAGACGAAAGAAAACGAAAATATTGCGAGGGAATCGTGAAAATTTTATCAACCAATACTTGTTATGTACCAAATGACTTAAATCAAGTGATTCGCTCAAAAGATGAAGTTGCAGCTGAATTGGGTGGAATGACTGAAAAGCAGATCCAAAAGATCTGGAATAGCGTTGAATGCCTGTATAAAACAGGAAACTATCCACTCGTTACATTATGTTTGCGACGTCAAGGACAAATCTTACTGAACCGCAGTATTGGTTATGCACAGGGCAACTCCCCAGATGGCTTAGCCGCGGATGCAAAAATTGGTACGCCTGATACGCCTGTATGTTTATTCTCTGCGTCAAAAATGGTTACAGCAATGCTGATCCATATGTTGGATGAGCGTGGTGATTTAAATCTGCTCGATCCGATTAGCTACTATATTCCTGAATATGGGGTCAATGGTAAACGTCGTGCGACTATTTTCCATTTGCTTTCTCACCGTGGCGGGATTCCACGTATTGATACAGAGGTCACACCAGAACTTTTATTTAACCAAGAAGAAATCTTAAAAGTACTTTGTGCAGCTAAACCTGTTTCGCCATCAGGGACACATCTTGCTTATCACGCTGTTACCGCTGGTTATATCCTAGGTGAAATCGTTCAGCGTGTAACTGGACAAAGCGTACGTGAGTTTTTAGCTGAAAATATTGAAAAACCAATGGGGCTGGATTATTTCAACTATGGTTTGAAACCAGAATATCGAGACAATGTTGCACTAAATTATGCCACAGGAATTCATCCAAGCTTAGGTACAGACCATTATCTTAATCATGTACTCGGTGGTGGTTTACAACTTGCAGTGGATGTAACCAACGATACTCGTTTCATGGATACGATTTGTCCTGCTGGGAACATTTATACCAGCGCTGAACAAGTTGGTCGTTTTTTTGAAATGTTACTCAGCGGTGGTGAATATCAGGGTAAAGAGATCATGAGCGCAAAAACTGTATTTCGCTCAACCCTACCAACATCAGGAACAAGCTTAGACCGTACCCTACTCGCTCCAATGCGTTATGCGTTAGGTCCAATGCTTGGTAGTAATCCAGTCGGTTTATTTGGTCCAATGACTGGTCAGGCTTTTGGGCACATTGGTTTTTCTAATATTTTATGTTGGGCAGATCCAGAGCGTGATATTAGTGTATCGTTGCTTACCACAGGAAAATCTGTCGTTGGGACACACCTCCCTGCTCTTGCCAAAACATTATATCAAATCTCAACAAACTGCCCTAAGATTCCAAAGAATCAACGTCGTTCATTATTTGCAACAGATCGACACGAAGCAGACATCGTCTAATTCATTTGATACGCAAAAAAAAGAGCCCAAGTCAGACTTGGGCTTTTGCGCGTTATTCAAGGTTCTTTTCATTTTTCTATTATTATTTTTTATGTTTCTTATTAAGCTACTTTCAGACCCTCTGAACGTATTTTACACATCACTTTTTATGTTTTGCTTTGAGTGTGTATCTTCTTTATACCGACTATTCTGTCAGAACTAATTGTGGAGAAAAATAGCATTTTTCTTATCTCTATGTAAGCAAAAACGTACAGGTCTGTATAACATTTAACTTAATAATACAGAAAAATTGTCAAACAATCATATTTTTAATTTAAACTTTTGGTTCAAAGCTTTTATAGAAAAATTAATTTTTGCTGCACACTGTTAAAGGTAGATATTCTTCATTAAAATCATTTTGATTAAAATAAATACAATGACTATCATGATGTTAGTAAGATTAAGGATTAAAAATAAAAAAGCCCTGTAGTCTCTCCCAAAACTACAAGGCTTAGCGGCTGTAAGTTTCCTCTTTTATCACTTACCTCACTGTAAGTTCGCTGTCTCATTGACTTTATTATTATATTTTTGCGATTTACCTAGCTTTCCGTGCTAGGCTCTTTGTGTGTACATGATCTCAAAAACATTTATTTCACTCTAGCGACAATATCTCGAATCCTTGTAAGCTTTTACTTACAAAACAGTGAATTTTAAAGAATAATTTCACAATCCCTCTAAATTGATCTTTTGCACTAAACCACTACGACGAACGGTTCTAGTAATCAATGACTGTTGTAATACCTTCCGATCAGCCAAAATACTCACTACTTTTTTAGCGCGAGTGACTGCGGTATAGATCAATTCCTGACTCAATAATTTCTCGGCATGTGCATCCAAAACAATCGCGGTATGGGTAAATTCCGAACCTTGTGATTTATGAATGGTTAAAGCAAAAGCTGTTTGCATACTGCGTGGCAGTCGATGCGCTGCAATCCATTTATTTAAGCTCGGGAAAAACACTTCGAATTGCTGTGACTGGGTGCGATGTTTAAAACAAATGCCAATATCACCATTAGAAATCCCAAGCTGATAGTCATTATAGGTCATCATTACAGGACGTCCGATATACCAGTCTCCAACAGCGATTTGTTTCAATTGCTGATTGAGCCAATGCCCCGCATAACGATTCAGTTGCTCTATTCCCAACGGGCCATGTCGAACAGCCGTTAAGATTCGATAATCATCAAAGGCTTGAATCACATGCTGGATTTGCTCGGCAGGCTCATCTGCATCTATATAATGTTTTAAAGCTTTGATATAGGCTTGGAATCCAGCCATCAATTTATTCTGATAAAGCTCAATATCAACCTGCTGTTGCTCAGGTAAATATTCCAGCTGAATCAGGTCTAGCATATCCTTGCTCAAGGAAATCGTTTGCAAAGGTGCAGCCTGAACAATTTCTGCCTCTAGTTTTGATAAGACTAAATCGGGGTCGCTTAGATGTTGCTGTGCCTGAATAAATCGTGCGAATTGTCCAATCTTGGCCTCACCCGAGAAACGGCGGCTGGTCTGTAGCTGGACTCGATTTTCAGTCAATGTTTGTACTTGCTGTAAATCAGCCAAAACCGAGCCGACATCAACCGAAGCCAACTGATTGGCATCACCGAGCAAAATAAGTCGACATTGATCTGGGACAGCTTCAAATAACAGGGTTGCCAAATTCAAATCCAGCATTGAAGCTTCATCCACCACAATCACATCATAGGGCAGAGGCTGTTTGGGATGAAAGCGTGGTATTTGTCGATTGCCCATGCCCAGTAAACGGTGCAGAGTTTGGGTATTTTGATTACGTAACTCATCAGTGACGAGCCCTGATTGTAATAATTTTGGATCATTAAAAGAGTTCTGTAATGCTTCCTGCATACGCTGTGCAGCTTTACCTGTCGGTGCTGCCATGGCAATACGAATATCGGGAATGGTCTGGTTGAGGGCTGCAATAATACGTGCCAAGGTATAGGTTTTACCTGTCCCTGGCCCGCCAGTAATAATGCTCAGACCTTGTTGCAACACCATTTTCAGTGCAGCCTGCTGGTGTTCATCACTGAGCAAGTCTTGATAATGTTCAGCATCAACAGCCTGAATCGTTTGTCGCTTTAATCGACAAATCTGCTGTGCGAGGCGTTGCTCTAGATGCCAATATCGGTATAATGCCAAGCCCTGCTGATCATAGACACACGGCGCAACTTGCGTCACTGCAATTTCACTAGAAACTGCTAAATCAGCCAGTGCTTCAATCTGTGCTGAATCAGCCTCAATACAACTGTCGCCTTGTAAACTGGCTTCAACCAGTTGTTGTAGTACCTGTGCAGCGTTAACTGATTGACTAGATTGAGAAAATGGTGCTTGTGAGAGATAGTCACTCCACATATTTAACCATGTCATTTGTGCTGACTGATCATCAACTTGTTTGTCCACAGAGTTATCCTCAAACTTACCCACACGCTTGTCCACAAGGTTATAAACAGAGTTATTCACAAGCTAAGCTTTTGTTTAATTTAAAATCACGCACTTTATCTACACCATTTTTCCAGCTTTATCCTCAGAAAAATATCCAAGTATTGCATCCAAACGCAAGATAAACTCATCCTCAGGCTTCCAATAGTAACAGCCTTGCTGCGTCTGCCCATTCATGCCGCGCAAATACAGATAAGATGCGCCGCCTAAATGCTGCTGCATCTCATAATCCTGCAATTTCACCGACAGATAACGATGTAGTGCCACCAGATATAACGCTGCTTGTAACCAATAACTCGACAGCGACATACTTTCTGCAATCTGAGGCTGCTGATAATCCAGTTGCTCTGCCCCCAGATAATTACTCTTATAATCGGCAATATGGTAACGCTGGCCATCGAAGTAAACCAGGTCAATAGAACCATTCAAATAGCGGGCAGATTTAGCCTCAAGTAACTCTGGCATTTCGATGCCATACTCCTCAAACAGCTGCTGTACACGCTGCATCGCCAGCACTCGATCCGATAAAGCCAGATAGAAAGGACATTCCGACAAGTATTGTCCTGCAGCTAATTGCTTTAACTGAAAGCCCTGATTCAGTGGCGTGTGTAATACCTCACTGAGCCAATCAGCAATCCATTGATACAGTTGCTGCTCGCTATTTTCTTGTTCAGGAAAATGCTGTTGATATTGTAATAGTAGCTCTGACCATAAACTTTGATAGGTATTTTTAAAACGACGGCGAATTTCTTCCACCCACATGTGGGGTTGCTGAAAATCAATCTGCTCAAAAATCTCATGCAGGAAATTACCTGCCAAGGTCCCTTTCGGAAAATACTGTTTAATCCAGACAATCGGCTGAGCCGTGGTTTTATTTTCCAATTCTGCAAGATTCAACTCATCTTCAGCTTGCTCAAAATCAATATCGATATTGGCCAAACGATCCGCCCGAGTCGCTTTGTGCTTTAAATGTTGTGCCAGATAGCTAAAACTGGTTTTTCCACGTGCATAAAAACGTTGTGTCGGTAGTGTTTGGGCCAACAATACACGCTGTTGTTGGGTTTGTTGCATCTGTAAGGCTTGTGGTCGCTCTAAGATCAGCGCAGCATCGGTACTATAGGGATGTTGAAAGTGATCGCCTTGATTCTTCCAAAAAGCCAAACCTGAAAATTTATTTTTATCGCCTTTTTCTGGTTCAAACACCGCATAGACCCGATGGCTGGCACGTGTCAGCGCCACATACCACAACCGATTTTGTTCTGCTAAAGCACGTTGCTGATGTTGATCCAGCTCAATCTGCTGTAAAAAGTTTTTATCCGCCACTGCCACGACACGTTGAGTACGCGTCTGACCTGTCTCGGGCAACTGGATTTCAGTGGTGGAAAAATTCAGTGTTTTCTGTACTTCAGCAAAGGCCTTATTCGCCCCCAGTAAAAACACGATTTTAAACTCCAAGCCTTTGGACTGATGAATCGTCATCAATTGCACGCCCGCTTCACTGGACAGCTTGTGTTCAAGCTCCCAATCGCGATCACTTGGCGAATTTAATTGTTTTAAATACCAGTGATACAGGTTTTGCATCCCTTGTACATGTTCACTGTGCTGACTCAAGAGATCAGTGAGGTGGCGTAGATTCACCACGGCACGTTCATTGTCTTTACTTTGTGTGGCCACCAGTTGCTGCCAAAGACCAAACTGATTTAAGCAACGCTGCCATGCCGATAAAAAGCCCTGATTCAGCCACATTTCACGTATGTCATCAAACTGCTGAATATAATCGCTCAAGCCTGCTGCACTTTGTTCTAAGACCAATAATCGAGCAAGATCAAAGCCAAATAAACGGCTGAGCAAAGCCCGTTTGAGCTTGGCTTCATCATAAGGATGAAGCAACGCCGTCAATAAGGCCCCCACATCCTGTGCAATGCTGGAATCAAACACACTGCGTTTCGATGGTCGATTGACCCGAATCCCCATACGTTCCAATACATATTGCACTTCATCCAGTTGGCGATGACTACGCGAAAGAATGGCAATATCATCTTCATCAATCGCAGTCGGGACATCATCCTCTAAGTACAATTGCTTTAAATAGGCTTGGTTGAGTAAGTGCTGAATCTGCCACGCCACTTGTGTGGCCTGTTCATTGCCTTCGTGTAGTTGTACCCAACGTAAAGGTTGCGGATTAAATTGTGCATTTTCAACCAAGGCAGGGTGCGGACGTGAACCTGCTTGAATCGGGTCATAGCTAACCTGTTCACCAAAATCGATCTGACGCTGAAATAGCACATCCACCACTTCCACCAGCTCTTTCACCGAACGGTGGTTATGCACCAACTTATACTCACGCCCCTGTTTGGCCATAATATCCTGATAGGCATTCAGGAAGGTCAGCATATCGCCACCACGGAAACCATAAATCGCCTGCTTACGGTCACCCACCATAATCATGCAGCCTTTTTGGTAACGTTGCGGATGGCGCCAGATACTGGCCAACATATCATCTTGATCTTGGTTGGTATCCTGAAACTCATCCACCAGAATCAATGGATAGCGTGACTGTACAAATACCGCGAAAGCTTGTCCTTGCTCACCTTTTAAAGCTTCAGACAACGTCTTGATTTGCTGAGCAAAGGTGGTCTCCCCTTTTTGCTGCAACACTTGCGGCAAGCGCTTTTTGACCTCAACACACAAATAGGCTTTTAAATAGACCTGTAACTGCTCAAATTCTTGCTGAGTCTGCTGCACAGCTTGAAACAGCTTTTGCAGTTGCAACACACTTGGATGTTGATAGAAGCCCTCGGCAATTCCCGCAGGACATTTCTTAAAAATTTTTTGTACTTCGAGTTTGTCTAAGAACTTGAATACCGCATCACGCGCGTCGGCAAAGTAGCTATCAAAGATCTGTATATTCTCAGGACTGTTGAGTGCAGTTAATAATGGCGGCAAGGATTCTGTAAACAGTTTATGAAAGGCATTGTTGCGGAAAGAAGCACCATTGATATGTGCATAATAGGCACCATCTAACTGAAAGTATTCCGCCAAGCTGCTCAAGTCAATCTGCTGTGCTTGCTGTTGCCACTGCTGCAACTGAGCTAAGTCAATCTCAGGCATGGCAGGGAGCTTGAATTGTGCCGAACTAAAATTCAGTGAACTTTCGACCATCCCGATAAAATGATCGACACTTTTCAGCCCACCCACACTATACAGCGCATTGATCACTTGCTGGGGTTGGGTCTGAATCCATTCCCGCAACACATCATGAATCAATTGACGGGTATAGCTTTTGGCATCTTCAGTGATTTCAGCGCGTTCGATTTTGCCACTCTCAAAGGCAAACTCACGCAATAGCTTTTGGCTAAAACTATCCAAGGTTCCAACAAACAATTCATCCAATTGATCGATGACCAATTTTAGCCGTTCACAGGCATAGGCAATCCGTGGAGCAAAGTTTTGTAAGACTTGCTGTTTTAATGGATCAGACTCTTGTAATGCCTTGGCTTGAATATCTTGTTCCAATACATCACGGAACGGCTCTAAAAACTCAAGGGTTTCGACCAAGCGTAAACGGATACGCGTTTTGAGTTCTGCGGCTGCAGCACGGGTAAAGGTGGTGGCAATCACCTGATTGGGTAGATATTTCTCTAAGAAAATCCGCACCATCAAACTGGATAGCGTATAGGTTTTCCCTGTCCCTGCGGACGCTTCGATTAAATGCAGCCCTTCAAATTGAATATCACCAATCGGCTGATAAGACACGGGATACTTTGAGTTCATGTCTTACGCCACCCGTAAAAATTCAAAAATCGGTTGATACAATGCATAGGCATAATGATCACAAGCATATTGCAATAAAGCGGTTGCATCTTGCTCTTGCAAAATAAACTGCCAATCGCGGTGCAATTTACAGGCTTCATTCTGGGTCATATCAAAACCCGAGAAATCCCCCGTATCATTCCAGTCCTTCAATACTTGCTTTTGACTGTCTTCAGTTAACACCTGTGTTGAATCCTGCTCAATCCACTCATATTGCTTGCCCTTTTCTAAAGGCTTTAATATTAAGGCTGCAGGCAAAACCACAGGCTGCTGCTGTGCATCGTGCCAAAGCTGTAACCATGCATTTAAATAATGCTGTGCCTGCTGTGAACTTAAGCCTTCACAAATCACGGTCTGATCACTAAATACCACAATTCGACGCTTCGCTGTGGCAGCATCACTCTTGATTACCGCCAGCCAAAGCAGATATTCCAGCCAGACTTTGGCAAAGCGCTTGGCACGTGCACTGGAAGCATCCAAACTGACCCAATCTTGGCTCAGCTGTTTCGGGGTCACACAGGCGATTTGTAATTGTTTCGAGACCCGCCAAATCCGTTGCGTGGTTTCAGTCGGCGCTGGGGCGTATTGCTGCAAGCGCTCCAACAAGCGTTGCTGCTCTAAGCGACTTTGCTGCCAAGCACTGTGCTGAACTTTGCCAACGGGCAGCTGATCTTGCAACAGACTTGGAGAGAGCTGGTCATCCTGCTGCTGTAAAAAATGCCGAATGGCATATTTACCGAGACCATCGAGTAATAATGGTTCCGCTTGATCGGCCAATTCTTTTGCGGTTAAATTTTCCACACCTAAGGTCTTTAAATACAGCCGTGCAGGGAAACTGATATCTTGAATCCATTGCTGACTCTCCAAAATAATCATTTCATTCTGTTCAACGGGATAGGCTGTATTGGCCCACGCCTGTCGCTCACCTTTGACTTGCTGAATCTGTGACGCGACTTTAAACCATTGGTCTTGAAAGCGCACAGGTCGATCCGAAACAAAGCCGAGTGGATCGAATGGTTGTAGACGATGTAAATGATACAAAGGATAAAGCTGTGCGGGGACTTGTAATGCCTTCAATCCAGCTAAGTCCGCTTCGGATAAAGGAAGACTGTCTTCAAATGAAGTCTCTCCTTCTGGGAGAGATTTAGAGGGCGCTGGTTTGACAATCAAAGCCAAATGCTCGCGGAAGCCCTGCAACACACTAGATGGCTCTCTGACTTCGCCATCATTAAGATCAAAGCCATTATAAAACAACCAAACTTGTTCTTGCGCCAGCAGGACTGCATCTAAAAATGCGCCTTGATCATCTTCCAAACGAGAGCGATCACCTAATTGCTGACGTAGTGCATCCATCAAGTCAAACGGAATATGACTGTCCCGATTTGGAAATTTACCTGTATCCAAGTTCAACATCACGATCAAGCGATAAGGAATCGGGCGAATTTCTCCAATCTGACTAAAGGTAATTTGTCCTGTCGGTTCAACTTGCGCAGACTGACTTTCCAATGTGCGCTGAATTTCTTCAATAATATAAGGCAAAGGTAAGGTAATTTGGCGCAACTGCATTTCTGCATCGTCATAATAGCTGGCCAGAGTCAGCATCCGCTCTTGCTTCTGAATAATTTCACGGATTGCTTTTAAAGCAACCACATCGGCTTGCTCAAACTCCTGTACATCCGCTTTGATTCGCTGTAGCCAAAACTCGACCGGCAAACGTTGGCCTTGTTCATGTGCCACCAACCAGTTTCGCCGTGCCGATAGCTCGTGATAAATCTGAATCAAAATCCCAATCAGTTCAAAATCGCTGGGTTGCACTAGCGCATAACTTAAGATGTCCTGCACCATCACATGGGCTGGCACGGCAATCCCAAGCGCCAAACGATCGAGGGCAAATTTAAAACTATAGCGGTAATCTTGGTCATCAGCACTGAGACTCTGTTTTAAATGTTCAGCATCCAACCCTCGCTTAAAACCAGCCTCACCCAATAACGCTAAAATCCGCTGTACCTGTGTGTAATCCACCCCATAACGTTGTTGCGTCGCAGAAAGATTGAGCCAATCAGCAAAGTCATCCTGCGTAAAACGACCCTGTGTCAATTGCAATCGCCCAAGTACAGCACGCCAAGCATTTAAGGCATCTAACTGCGCCACCCCTGCAATTTTAACGGGTAAAAATACTTGATGTTCATTTGCAACCGCTGGAAAGACACTGCGAATTAAAGGCTCAAGCTCGGCTAGATTCGGGGTCAAAACCAGCACATCACTCGGACGACGTGGACTGCTATCTGCTTGAGACAGCCAATGCAGTAACTGTTCTTTTAAGACTTCGAGTTGCCGCACACTGGAGTGGCAAACATGGATCTGAATCGATTTATCCTCAGGTGCAAGTTCATATTGCTGGGGCTGAGGTTCTGCCAAATAGAAAATGTCCGACTGAATTTTACCGAGTAACGTTTCAGGGAAATAATCCTCAAACGCATCCACCCATTTACCCTCTTCTCCTGTCGCCAGTTGCGACAACAGCGAAAAGTGGTCCCGCGCTTGCTTACCTAACCGTGTCAGTAAGGGATGCCGAGATTCTCGATTTAAGGCATTAAAACCCAAACTAAAACTGTCAAAGAATGCAGCAATGTCTGCATCACTAGCATGGGGATGTTTCGCAATATAACGCTCTTTCACGCCGAGGTCATAACGCTTTTTCCAGAGGGGATCAACACTGTCGGCCCAATATTCCTGCGATGGGTTATAGTGCAGAATCACCACATCTAGATACTGTCCCAAACGACGTAAAAATTGCAGTTGGCTCGGTGGTAAATCTAGAATCGTAAATACAATCACCTGATTCGGTAGTTGTGCCAAAGCTCGGGATCGTGTCTGCTGATTGTCTAAAAGTTGCCAGAAATCAGCATCAATACTTTGTATTTCAACAAAATCATCGTGAAAATAGTGTTGCCACAACCAACGCTGCCATGCTTCCAACTGTTCGGTTTGCTGTAAGCTAAAGGCTGAAGTTTGTTGATCCGTATGCGCAATCAGTTGTTCGATATTTAAGGCTTTATTCTGTCCCCACGTCGATAGCCAATTACTGCTACAGGTACAATTGCTTTGGCAGCCGCGTTGACAATGACCGCGATAAATCATGTAGTTATTAAACAGTTGTGAAACCTGTTCCGCCACCCAATACAACATACTTTGTTTTTTAAGTTGTTTTTCCGTGCCTTGCTGCAACTGATCGGCACTGGCATAAATCCGTTGCACAATCGAATATAAAGGGTGCTCTTGTGCAAGGCTATTCTGTTCAGATTGAATAAAAGGCTGTAAGGCTTGATGAATACGCCACTTTAAAATCAAACGCGGAATATTGGCTTTACGCACTTGTTCTTTATTGTCTAATACTTGTTGGTAGGCATACCACTGAAAACCACGAATGCGTTGATGAAATTGATAGTTGGCAGTCATGCCTTGTTGTTCGGCAATTTTCTGCGTCAACCATTGTTCTTGTGCAGGACTGGGAACAATAAAATGCTGAGTTTTAAATACCTGAAATGGAGAAGAACTCGGTTGGGTGATTGATGCCATCACACCTTGTAATAACACTTCAAGGCGTTGACTTTGAATAACATGAATACCCATCTACGAATATGACCTCATCAGGAATGCTTATTGTATTGCACGAAAACGTACATATTTATCACTATACAACTTCATATAACTATGTCACGTTAAACACACAAGGAAATAAATAAATTGTTTTGAAATTCACCACTCAATACGATTGAATGTACTATCGAGGGATAGACTTTAGGTATAACTTTATGAAAATTGAAAAAATTCCTGATTCGATTGATCCAAGCTTAAATTTGGAGCAAATTCGCGAAGAGTGTTTGGCACTTACCAAAAATCGTGCATATTGGTCTGCAGGTGCAGCGATTGTACCCATCCCATTTTTTGATGTGGTCGTTGATTTGGGTATGCTCACTCAAATTATTCCTTATATTAATGCACGTTTTGGTTTAGCACCTGAACATATCAGTGTCTATGATCCTGAAACCAAAAAAGTGCATTGGGATGAGCTACGTAAACGTGGTTTCGAATTTTCAGGTTTTGTGGTGGCGCGCACTGCAATGAAAAAATCTTTTAATGGCTTTTTCACGAAAATTGCCACCAAGCAAGTGACCAAGTTTATTCCTTTAGGTGGACAATTGGTTGCTGCAAGCCTTGGTTATTTCATGATGCGTAAAATTACTGAAGCACATATTCAAGATTGCTATAACCTTGCTAAACGAATTCAACAAAAAAGTCGCAGTACTATTGTGGCTTAATAAAAAAAGCAGGTGTTTGAATAAACACCTGCTTTTTTTATTATTAAAAAATAATTGTATTTAAAGATATAATATCTTCTAAGGATTTAATCTGCAGTTGATTTGTTAATGTTAAAAAACGACTACTTTCATATTGCTCCCCAGATCCATCCCTATCTACCGATAAGATAATATTGTTAAAATTTTTCTCAAAATATATATATTGATTTAAGTTTGTCTTTGAAACATCCCCTATTAATAATTCAGAGATATCGATTTTATCTCCTTCAAGCAAATTAAAGTCTTGCCAGACATCTTGATCATTCCCACCTAGTGAGTCTTTTTCAAAACCAGTAAGCAAATTAAAAATAACAACATCACGACCCAATCCACTAAGAATGGTATCCAGGCCCGCCCCACCATCTAAAACATCATCACCAATGCCGCCTTCTAAAACATCATCACCATCATGACCAAATAGCCTATCATTACCATTACCACCATTTAATTTATCATTTTGCGACCCACCATAAAGAAGATCATTCCCATCTTCTCCATAGAGAATATCTTCTCCAGATCCACCCTCAAGGTGGTCATCTCCTGAACGACCATAAATTAAATCATCTCCCAACATACCTTCTAAATGATCTGAAGTAGCATAACCAATCAACGTATCATTATTCATCGTAGACTCTAAAACCTTGGCTTTTATCGTCTCTAAATCCCAAATTGCCCCATTAGCAAATTTGATTTGTTCAATTTGATAGCCAGATATTGCATCTCCCGTAAAGAAGCTAGTTACTTTTATGCTATCCGAACTGTCTTTTATGCTTAAAACCAGATTATCTCCTTCACGTTTTAACAATAGATGTTCCTGAAGAATATCTGCTCCAAGCTGGATAATATCTAACTTGTTCTTGTTATTATCATAAGAACTAATCGTATCTTTGCCTAAACCTCGCCCAAATAAATAAATATCGTTCCCTAGACCACCATCAAATGTATCGTTGCCAGTTCCACCATCTAAAACATCATCACCAATGCCGCCTTCTAAAACATCATCACCATCATGACCAAATAGCCTATCATTACCATTACCACCATTTAATTTATCATTTTGCGACCCACCATAAAGAAGATCATTCCCATCTTCTCCATAGAGAATATCTTCTCCAGATCCACCCTCAAGGTGGTCATCTCCTGAACGACCATAAATTAAATCATCTCCCAACATACCTTCTAAATGATCTGAAGTAGCATAACCAATCAACGTATCATTATTCATCGTAGACTCTAAAACCTTGGCTTTTATCGTCTCTAAATCCCAAATTGCCCCATTAGCAAATTTGATTTGTTCAATTTGATAGCCAGATATTGCATCTCCCGTAAAGAAGCTAGTTACTTTTATGCTATCCGAACTGTCTTTTATGCTTAAAACCAGATTATCTCCTTCACGTTTTAACAATAGATGTTCCTGAAGAATATCTGCTCCAAGCTGGATAATATCTAACTTGTTCTTGTTATTATCATAAGAACTAATCGTATCTTTACCTAAACCTCGCCCAAATAAATAAATATCGTTCCCTAGACCACCATCAAATGTATCATTGCCAGTTCCACCATCTAAAACATCATCACCAAGTAAACCTGATAATCGATCATTCCCAGTTCCACCAACTAAAATATCATTTTCGACTGTTCCAGAAATTTGCATCCCATCTATAGGTAAAATGTTATTTAGTTGTGATTTAAGTTGTACAGTATCCCAAACTATTCCATTAGCGAATTGAATATTTTCGACAACATAACTCGTCTTTGAATCATTTTCAAAATAGTTAGCAACTATTAACTGATCATCGGTATTTTTTATTTTTAATATTAAATCATTACCACTACGAACAAAAACAAGATCAACTGGATTTAAATCGATCAACTGAATTTTATCAATATTTACACCCAAAACATCATTATCAAAATTATAAATAATATCCTGATTATAGCCTCGACCAAATCGATAAATATCAGATCCATCTCCACCATATAATACATCATTACCAACACCACCATCTAAAACATCATTACCATTTTCTCCTTTCAATGTATCGTTATCTTCATTCCCATATAGCAGATCATTACCTGCACCACCATTTAAGACATCATTACCAGTTCCACCATTAATAATATCTTGACCATCATCACCGTTTAATGTATCCCTACCCATACCCCCATTTATTGTATCATTACCACCATAACCATATACCGTATCATTACCATCTTCACTAGATAAATTATCATCTGTCGAATAGCCATACAAAGTATCATTATTACTTGTAGGTAGTATTACTTTTTGTTTTATAATATCCAACCCCCAAACTATTCCATCAGCGAATTGAATATTTTCGACAACATAACTCGTCTTTGAATCATTTTCAAAATAGTTGGCAACTATTAACTGATCATCAGTATTTTTTATTTTTAATATTAAATCATTACCACTACGAACAAAAACAAGATCAACTGGATTTAAATCGATCAACTGAATTTTATCAATATTTACACCCAAAACATCATTATCAAAATTATAAATAACATCCTGATTATAGCCTCGACCAAATCGATAAATATCAGATCCATCTCCACCATATAGTACATCATTACCAACACCACCATCTAAAACATCATTACCATTTTCTCCTTTCAATGTATCGTTATCTTCATTCCCATATAGCAGATCATTACCTGTACCACCATTTAAGACATCATTACCAGTTCCACCATTAATAATATCTTGACCATCATCACCGTTTAATGTATCCCTACCCATCCCCCCATTTATTGTATCATTACCACCATAACCATATACCGTATCATTACCATCTTCACTAGATAAATTATCATCTGTCGAATAGCCATACAAAGTATCATTATTACTTGTAGATAGTATTACTTTGTTTTTAACAGCATCAACATCCCATCGAACACCATCCTTAAAAACAATTTTTTCAACTACATAATTTGACAAACCATCAGAATTAAAATAATAAGCCACTCTTAAAATATCTTCAGTATTTCTTATTTTAATATTTAAATCACTACCAAAACGTTCAAGTATTACATCCCTACTACTAACACCATATTTAAAGTCAATAATATCCACATTAAATCCAACTGTATCATCTCCTTGATTAAAAATAGTATCTTTCCCTGAACCTCGTCCAAAAAAGTAAGTATCAGCTCCATTTCCGCCATATAACGTATCATTACCAGCGCCACCATCTAAAATATCATTTCCACTTTCCCCTTGTAATACATCATCACCTTTTCCTCCTAACAAAATATCATTACCTAAACCACCATTTAAGCTATCTACACCTATTCCACCATACAAAATATCATGACCATCTTGTCCTGTAACACTATTATTATTCTGATCACCCAATATAATATCGGATTTAGAACCCGCCACAAAATATGAGCTTGTTTTGGCCCATAAAAGGCTATATCTTTCAGAAATTATATTAAAGTTCGGATGATCATATAATTTATTAATTAAATATTCTGCCAATTCAATTTGAACATTTGTATTATTTCTAAAAAAAGCTGTAAAAAACTCAATAGCAGCAGTTAAACCAACTTCTGCATTATCATTGATGGCATTATCAAAGTATTTATAAACTTCACTATAATCTGCTGTGATACCTTTTTCTGAAACTTTGATTGAGATATCATCAATCAAATCTTTATAAATTGTTTGTAATAACAATTGATCAAATATATTATTAACTAATAAATCATAAGACTTTTGCAGTAAGTCAAGCTGACCTTGTGGATATCGTATAAAGACATCAACCCACTTTGCCTCCTCTGTGACTGAACCCGAACCTGTAGCGCCCCCATAATTAGGATCGGTTTGCTTCACCCCATTATAAGTAACACCATTTGAAGAACCTCCTGCTTGATCAGTCCTACTATTGTTTTCAAAAAGTACTGGAAACTCAGGTAAACCGAAAAAATACAAACCATTAAATGATTCTAAAATATGAATTTTTTGATTCCATGCTTTAATTAAATCTTTGTATTCTTGTTTAATATCCTCACGATCTATATCATGAATATACTCCGTTGAGACTATGGCTCCACCACCTCCTCCTGAGGAGCTTACACTCGTATCTCCAATGATATAATCTTTCTTTTGAATATTGCCAAAAGCATTATAATAAATCCTATATCTATCATCTCGGACATCCATTGATTCAGCCATACCAGAAGTATCAGCCCATGCATCGAGAAGCTTTTCAATTTTTCCTCGTTGTTGTTCAGCCGTTGTTAGTTGGCTATATTCTGTGAGGAGGTTCTGTAAGCGTGTTGATTGGCTCGTTGCTTCAAGCAAGTCACGAACTTTACCTGAACCTGCAATATTTGGCATATCCTGCATCTGTTCAGGTACGGTCAGTTTATTGATAAACTGTCGATAGAATGAATATTCAGCAAGGTTAATATCACCCATTTTTTGGCTACTGATTGCTCCTGTTGTACCATCAGCTTTGAGATACGTTCCCAAGTCTGCAATCTCATTGCCATTTGCTAAGATTTGGCTATGTTCTGTTTTTTGAGTTTTGAGTTGAACGATACCTAAATTTTCTAAACTAAATAATTCATTAGTTTGAGAAATACCATCCTGATTTAAGTCTCTCCAAATTTTGAGTTGTGACCAGTTCGCATCATTTGCATCGACTTTTCCATCTTTATTGGTATCCTGATCGGCTAAAGCAGCAAAACCATCTACTGCTTTTTTACCATTCGATAACGTAGTGGAATCTCCAAACAATTCTGAACCATTATCGATCTTACCGTTGCCATTGCGGTCAAACACTAAAAAGCCATCATCTGACTTAACCCAACCAGTCCCATTTTTTATACCATCATTATTATGGTCAAACAGGATAGCTCCACCTTTAGAATTAGCATTGGTTGTTTCTAAGCCATCTCCATCTAAATCTAAAGTCAGTGGGTCACTGCGTAAACGGAAATTTTGAGCTTGGTTAAAGAAATTAGCAATATCCCCAAATAGATCACGAGGAAAATCTTTTAAATCTCCCCATATTTCACCCCAATAGCCAGTGTCTATATCATGGTCTACTGCATAGTTATATAACTTCTGGAAGAAATTCCCTATCGCCCGCCCTCCCTCAAAAGCCCCATATAACAACAAACCACCGACAATGACCTCACCTAAAACAGCAGCCCCGACCAAGCCCGCAATAATAGGAATAATTTCCACCCCTGCCGCAAATATCACTGTGCCGATCACAGCTTGTGCGCCATATTCACTCGCTTGTTCTTTAAATGGTTGCCAATCCCCTGTTTCACGTCCAACCACAAATGATTCAAATACATTGTTGAGGAAGTCGGCTGCCATAAAACCAGCCCCAACTTTTCCTCCAATTAATCCCTCATTTAGATATTTTCCAAAACTATTCGCCATTTCAGGGTTAAGCTTAATTTGCCCCTCTTCAAACTGGAGCATATTTGTTTTAATAGCTTGTTCACCTGCCTCACGAACAATTTCTATCCCACCATTTACCACTTTTATCGACTTATCAAAGGCATTAACCAATGGACGTAGATCAACATCTACATACCCACCTTGCCCAAACTTACCTAAATTCGTGCTGACTTTCAGTGATTCAGCAGTGCCTTGAATTTTTGTAATCTCAGCGTCAAGAAGTACATTTTTATCTTGCAATCTAGAAATTTCATTTTGAATATTGTTTTTTTCACCATCAGACAGTGCATTATTTTTAAGTGACTCTGTTAGCTGACTAATTTTTCTTTCATTTTCAATAAGATCACCAGAGGCACTTACCAATTTTTGATAATCATCCGAAGGTGGTTTGTCAGTAATACCTAGAACATAGGCTTTGGCATGGCTAAAAGTCTCGATGGCGTGCTTTTTACTTGAATCTTTCCAGTCCTCATCTCCATTGATTAATTTTGTCAGCTCGTTTCTCATACGATCTGTTAGAGGAATAGAATCAATAGACTGTGCTTTTATTATTTCAATGGCTTGGGCAATTGCTGTTTTGGTAAACTCTACATTACCAGCACTTGTTTTACCGTCAGTATTTACGCTTACAGATTCATTGGCAATTTTTGCATATTTAATATCATTTTCTGCATAAACCTCTAATCGTGCTTCTGCCTGTTTTAAGCGTGGGTCATTACTATCTTTCAATTGCTCAACTGTAATCGCATGTTGAGCTAAATAACCTTTGATGCTTTGCTCAGCATCAGCACCATGTAATACAATTTCGCCTGTGCTTAACCCCTCTTTCAGCGTTGCCTGTAAATCAATAATCGCTAATTTTTTTTGTTCATTGCCCAAATCTGAATCAAGAATTTCTACTACTCGTTCTATCACTTCCTCGTTATATTCAAGATGGCTAGTATAATGCTGTGTGGTACCAATAGGATTATCTGATAAGGGGTGTCCACTGTCTTGTAGAGCTTTTGCCATCGCTGCACGGTCAGCATCTGAATATAGAGCAATACGATTATTATACGATTGCAATGCTGTATTTGTTGTTTTGTTAGATATACTTTCTAAAATTGCATTTAACTGAGTCTTTGACTCACTATTAAAAAGTTGTACAGGTAAAATATGATGAACCTGAAAAGAGGTTGCCATAGCGATTCCTTAAATTTAGATTATATTTTTATACAAGTTTACATAAAAAAAATTGCCAATCCTGACTAAGTTGTTCGGCATCTAAAGCATCTTTAAGCGCATCGGAAATAAAAATAGAACTCTTTAGTTCAGGATCTCGCCATAAATCCACATCACATTCTACGGCTTCTTTTGCAATTGCTATCGCATTGTCTGCATAAAATCCATCGTACAAATTAAATAATTGATAACCTTGATGTTGGGTATATGTTTGTTTTCTCATTTTTTTTATACAATCTTCTGGTCGCAGATAACTTCGTAATTCCGCTATATTTAAAAAATAGTAGGTTTGATCATTTACAGACTCATTTAATTGAATATCGAAAAATGATAATGGATAGAGTCCCGTTTCACCTAAACGGAATTTTTTTAATATCTCAGCACAGGATTCACTAATTATAATTCCAGAGTTTACTCGAAAGAATGCAGGTAATTTTACATTTTTAGCGATATTATGAGCATATAAAATATTTGGAATAATTTCAGGATCTAATTTTCTTCCAGAAAAATATATTTTTTCTATTTCGATTAAAGAATTTACCTTTTCTTTTCTTTTCTTTTCTTCATCATCTGTTAATTTATCTTGTGCCTTTAACTCTTGTAGTCTAGCAAGTTCTGGATAATCAACCCGACCTGGGAAAGATAAGTCCATATATCGATAATTGTTTTCAAAATTGCTCGTTGTTGTCCATACTTTATTTGACATTTTGACCTCATTGTTTGTATTTACATATTTTATACATTATAACAAGAGATAAAAAATCTTCAATTAAAAACAGAGTCATTAACAGTAAATAAATTTAAACAAAATCAATAATATTCTACATTCTTTATTATTTTAGGTCGCATAAAAATAATTGCCAAGCATCGCTCAACTGTGCATCATCTAAAGCTTGCTTTAAATTTTCAGACATAAAAATAGAGGTTTTTAATTCTGGATCCTGCCATAAGTCAACATCACACTCTATCGCTTCTTTTGCAATTGCGATGGCATAATCAGCATAATCAGCATAATCAGCATAATCAGCATAATCAGCATAATCAGCATAATCAGCATAATCAGCATAATCAGCATAATCAGCATAATCAGCATGGTATAAATTGAAAAGTTGATAACCTGCATGTTTGGTATATGAGCGCTTATCTAAATTTTCTATACAATATTCTGGTCTTAAATAACTTCTTAACTCAGCAATATTAAAGAAATAGTAAATCTGATCATTTACAGGTTCATTTAATTGAATATCAAAAAATGATAATGGGTAGAGTACACTTTCCCCTAAACGGAATTGTTTCAGCACATTAGCACATGCTTCAGTTACAATCACAAAACCATCTTGAGTACGAAAAAAACTGGGTAATTCAACTGTTTTACCAAAACCATGTGCATATAAAATAGTCGGTGCATTCACAGTTTCTATCTTTTTACTTAGATGATATTGGTCAACTATTTCTATTTTAGCTTGACGCACTTGTTTTCTCTTATTTTTTTCTTCTTCTGAATCTCCTTTGATTTTATAAAGTTCAGCATAGTCAAATATCTTTGGAAAAGATAAATCAAATACACGATAATTTTCATCGAACATGATAGTGGTAGTCCATACTTTATTAGACATAATTCTCTCTCTAAGATTAAGTATCAGCAATAATTGTGCCTTGAATAAAATTTATAAATATCGGCTTCTTTATATCTGCAACTATTCTTATATTAACTAGATTATTAATTAATATAAAAATAGTTACTTAACAATTAAAACATAAATTAAAAAGCTGAACAGGTAAAATATGATGTACTTAAAAAGGAGTTACCATGTTAATTTTCCAAATCTATTTTTATTACTTAAGGTCACATAAAAATAATTGCCAAGCATCGCTAAGCTGTGCATCATCTAAAGCTTGCTTTAAATTGTCAGACATGAAAATTGAATCATCCAACTCTGGGTCTTGCCATAAATCGATATCACATTCTATCGCTTCTTTTGTGATTGCAATGGCATAATCGGTATAGTAGGCATGATATAAATTGAAAAGTTGATAGCCCTTATGCTTGATATATGATTGTTTTCTCATTTTTTCTGTACAGTATTCTGGTCTTAAATAACTTCGTAACTCAGCAATATTGAAAAAATAGTAAATCTGATCATTTACAGGTTCATTTAATTGAATATCAAAAAAAGATAATGGGTAGAGTACACTTTCCCCTAAACGGAATTGTTTCAGCACATTAGCACATGCTTCAGTTACAATCACAAAACCATCTTGAGTACGAAAAAAACTGGGTAATTCAACTGTTTTACCAAAACCATGTGCATATAAAATAGTCGGTGCATTCACAGTTTCTATCTTTTTACTTAGATGATATTGGTCAACTATTTCTATTTTAGCTTGACGCACTTGTTTTCTCTTATTTTTTTCTTCTTCTGAATCTCCTTTGATTTTATAAAGTTCAGCATAGTCAAATATCTTTGGAAAAGATAAATCAAATACACGATAATTTTCATCGAACATGATAGTGGTAGTCCATACTTTATTAGACATAATTCTCTCTCTAAGATTAAGTATCAGCAATAATTGTGCCTTGAATAAAATTTATAAATATCGGCTTCTTTATATCTGCAACTATTCTTATATTAACTAGATTATTAATTAATATAAAAATAGTTACTTAACAATTAAAACATAAATTAAAAAGCTGAACAGGTAAAATATGATGTACTTAAAAAGGAGTTACCATGTTAATTTTCCAAATCTATTTTATTATTTTAGGTCGCATAAAAATAATTGCCAAGCATCACTCAACTGTGCATTATCTAAAGCTTGCTTTAAATTTTCAGACATAAAAATAGAAGTTTTTAATTCTGGATCCTGCCATAAGTCAACATCACACTCTATCGCTTCTTTTGCAATTGCGATGGCATAATCAGTGTAATCAGCATGGTATAAATCGAAAAGTTGATAACCTGCATGTTTGGTATATGAGCGCTTATCTAAATTTTCTATACAATATTCTGGTCTTAAATAACTTCTTAACTCAGCAATATTAAAGAAATAGTAAATCTGATCATTTACAGGTTCATTTAATTGAATATCAAAAAATGATAATGGGTAGAGTACACTTTCCCCTAAACGGAATTGTTTCAGCATATTAGCACATGCTTCTGTCACAATCACAAAACCATCTTGAGTACGAAAAAAACTGGGTAATTCAACTGTTTCACCAAAACCATGTGCATATAAAATAGTCGGCGCATTCACAGGTGCTATCTTTTTACTTAAATGGTATTGGTCAACTATTTCTATTTTAGCTTGACGCATTTTTTTTCTTTTATTTTTTTCTTCTTCTGAATCTCCTTTGATTTTATAAAGTTCAGCATAGTCAAATATCTTTGGAAAAGATAAATCAAATACACGATAGTTTTCATCAAACATGATGGTGGTAGTCCATACTTTATTTGACATTTTGACCTCTATATTGGTTTTATAAACGGTCAAAATTATAACAAAAAAATTATATCGAACCCATTAATTCAATTTATTTTAAATTAAAAATTATCTTCAAAAGAATAGATTTGAAAAAATATTAAAACAATCCATTCTTAATTAATTAATCAGCCTTGAGTTGTTTTAAAATTGCCTTTAAAACTTCGATTCGTGCTGTATTTTTATCATCCGTAGCTATTACATACCATGGTGCATAATCTGTGTTGGTTCGTTCGAACATATCTGCAGCAGCTTTTAAATAATCGTCCCATTTATCACGATTACGCCAATCTTCTTCAGTAATCTTGAAACGCTTATGTGGGGTTTGTTCACGATCTTTAAATCGAACTTCTTGTTCATCCTTACTGATTGCAAGCCAAATTTTTACAATCACGGTTTGACTATCAACCAAACTTTCCTCAAACCGATTAATTTCATTATAAGCACGTTGCCATTCAACGACTGAAGCAAAACCTTCGATCCGCTCAACCAAAACACGACCATACCATGTACGATCAAAAATGGTAATTTTCCCGCCATCATTTAGCTTATTCCAAAAACGCCACAAATAAGGACGGCGTAATTCATAACGTTCAGGTGCAGCAATACTATGAATTTCATATTCACGTGGATCTAATTTTTTAACAATTCTTTTTATCGCTCCCCCTTTACCTGCAGCATCCATACCTTCAAAAGCAACAATCACTTTTCGTTCGTCGTAACGTAATGCATCAGCAACTTTTTTGGTTAATTTGTTCAATTCCTCTTTGTAGTCATCTTTATCTAAGCTTTGTTTTGAAGGTTCTAACAGTGCTGTGGGAATCTGTGCTTGTTGCCATTTTTCCGTGACTTTAGTTTGATGGTCAGGCAACTCTTGCAAGGTTTGTAATATGTATTGAGCAAAACATTGATCACGTAGAGCTTCATCTTCACCGTCAATCACAAACCAATCATCGGTAAATCTTTGGCTTAACTCCTGCAAAGTATCGTATTGTTTTTTATTGCGCCAATCTAAACCATGTAATTTATGCCAATGTTGTTCGGACGCATCGATTTGGTCTAAGCGTTTTTGTAAGGACTTCCACGATAAATCAAACCAAACTTTGACCACATGCACATTATTATGTTGTAAATCATGTTCAAAAGAACGCATCTGTTCGATATAAGCATCAAACAATGTTTCATCTAATGGTTTTGACACATGCATGGCGGTTGACAGCAAATCACTGTACCAATTCCCAAACATCACCACGATCTGACCTTCGGCAGGAATAAAGCGCGTATAAGACTGCCAAAAGGTTTGATAGGTCGTTAATAACCGTGGTGCATCTGCTTTAACTCTTAAATAGCGTGGATCTAACCATTCTCGTAATTGCTTAACCGCCTCGCCTTTCCCTGCTAATTCAATGCCACTTACTAAAATCAGAACACTTTTTGCATTTTTTTTATCTTGGCTATCTTTTAAGGCATATTGTGCTTCAATCAAATCTAAAGAAAGCTCATCTTCATCGCGCAATTCAAATTTTGGTTGTTGTACACTCATGTTCTGCTCTAACTGGCTCATTATTAAGAATAAGTATAGTGAAATCTATTTCACTGAATGCAAAACCCTTGTACAGTTTCTGTAGAGTAAAATCAGTGTATAAACATACTGACCGATTGTTAGACATTTAGGGTTTAAGCTGTCATGGTTCTTCGTTATGATGCAGCCTATGATTTTCTGGTTTTATTTTCTTTGAGTTCGAATATGTCAAAACTCGCAGCATTTGATCATCTTTTATTACAATATCAAACTCTGAATTACCACCAAAATCCAGCACTTAAGCAACGTCTGCATGAAGTACAAGCGTGGATGAAAGCACGCATCGCAGAAACCCATAAAGAATTTTTTGCTCTGCCTGAAAATCAACTGATGGCACAGTATTTTCTCAATCGCTTGTACGGTGGTCCTGATTTTGATGCAATTGCACAGCAAATCGAACGCCTGTTGAAATATGCACATAAAGCAGAAAGCTTACTCCCTGAAAATGCAATTAAAACAGGAACAAAATCGGTCAGTCTTGCTGTACTTGCCACTCAACTCGATGAACAAGTCGCAGAACAACTACTCAAAGATTATCCTTTAGAAACACCATTAACTGATGAAATCATGCGCCAGACCTTAGTCAAACTCGATCAAGGCGATGTACGTTATGAACAATTACAATTACTTGACGAGCTTGGTCTCACATTAGATAAGTATATGCGCTCTACGATGATGTATGCAGCTTTTAAAATGTGTAAAGGCATTGCAACCAAATATCAATTTGAACGTATGTACGAGTTTATCCAAGAAGGTTTTGCTGCAATGAAACCGATGAAGTCTGCTGCAACGTTTATCAAAACATTTACGGCAAAAGAACGTGAAATCATCGAAAAAGTCCACGCTGGTCACCCAAACCCATTTCGTGACTAAATTGAATTGATAGCCATCCCTCTTCGTATTAGGAGGGATTATTGAATTCCAAAACAAAAATTAAAAATGCTTTTGAGCGTGTGACTTTCTGTATATTATTCATAACAATGATATGCTAAACCCTGTAAAAAAATACAAAATCTGTCATCATGCTTGCTGATTCGTGCCGCTAGAGCGAAAGTTTAGGAGAAAACAATGTCTAACGAAAACCAACAGCCTACCCCAGAAGTTGAGCAAAACCCAAGTTCAGACAAAGTCAGTCCTTTCCTCAGTTCTCCACTTCCTCAAGGAGCACCTCAAGGTCAACAGCAATCGTTACAACAAGGTTCAACATCAACACCGAATACATCAGTACCAAAATATAATTTGCCACGTGGTGCCAACACGGGAAATGTTGGAGCAACCACTCACTTTGGCTATCAAACTGTAAGCAGTGATGATAAGGCACAAAAAGTTGCTGAGGTTTTTCATTCGGTTGCAAGTAAATACGACATTATGAATGACCTGATGTCATTCGGTATCCATCGTATTTGGAAACGTTTTGCGATTAATATGTCAGGTGTTCGCCGTGGTCAACATGTACTTGATATTGCTGGTGGTACAGGTGACTTAGCAAAAGTATTTAGCCGTGAAGTCGGTCCACAAGGTCATGTCGTACTCTCAGACATCAATGAATCCATGCTAAATGTAGGTCGCGATCGTCTGATTGATGCTGGCTGTACTAACGTTGATTTCGTACTTGCCAACGCTGAAACATTAGAACCCTTTGCCGATAATAGTTTTGATTTAGTGACTATCAGTTTTGGTTTACGTAACGTGACGGATAAAGATGCCGCACTACAAGCCATGTATCGCGTACTTAAACCAGGTGGTCGTTTATTGGTTCTCGAATTCTCTAAACCTGTGTTCGAACCATTCTCTAAGCTTTACGATCTTTATTCATTCACTGCATTACCAATCATGGGTAAACTCGTTGCAAATGACTCTGAAAGTTACAAGTATCTTGCAGAATCTATTCGTATGCATCCAGACCAACGTACCCTCAAAGGCATGATGGAAAATGCAGGCTTCCAAAGCTGTGACTACCATAACCTCACTGGTGGTATTGTTGCAGTTCACCGCGGATTCAAACTTTAAGGCTTAAGATATGTGGTCGATTTTAGCACTCGGTGCAGTCGAACGTATCATTCATCATGTGATTGATTTGGATGCGATTACACGTATTCAACTCAATCAACTTCAAGGGCAATTATTACGTGTTGTGATTGATAGCCCACAACTCTCAGTTGATGTTTTTTTTGATGAAAATAAAGTTCGTCTAGAGCCCACCGTAACGGGACATAGTCAAAAGTCTTCTATTTTTGAACAGCGTCCATTTGATCCTCAATACAAAATCACCGATGCAACTGCGACATTACAAGTTGAAAATGTTGTTGAGTTAATTAAATTATTGCTGAGTGATATGGATCAGATTGGTAATATTCCCCTACAAGGCGATTACCATCTATTACAAGATATTCAAAGAATTATGCAGCAAGCAGAGCCTGATCTCGCTGCGCATTTATCGCCTTGGATTGGTCCGCAACTGGCACATGAATTGGGTAAGATTCAACTTGCACCCAAACAACTCAAGCGTTCATTACAAAGCCATTTGTTCTTTATTGAAGATACTTTAAAAGAAGATAGTGGTTTATTTGCACCACGTTGGCAAATGGATGATCTTCATCGCGAGACACGTCAACTCAATCAAGAATTAGATCGTTTAGAAGCAAAGTTGCAACAGTTAAACACTTCATTTAATTCAGCAAAACATTCCTCACAAGACTAGGTAAGATTTTATATGATTCCGCATGTTACACGGTTACTCGAACTCTGGCGTATTGCAGCACATTATCGCCTTGACACCTTGTTCCCTGCGGAAGAATTACCAGTTAAAGCCCGCCATGCTCTAAATATTATCAAAACCCATCCTGCGGCATGGTCAAGTCGAGAGAAAAAAAATCCACTCAAGCTTAAAGAAGCTTTAGAGGATATGGGTCCGTTAGCGATTAAGTTGGGACAATTGCTCTCTACTCGCCGTGATTTGATTCCACCAGAAGTATTATCACAATTGGTGTTGTTACAAGACCGTGTCAAACCGTATGACACCCAATTGGCCAAACAACGTATCCAAGAATCGCTCAAAGCAGATGTATCCACATTATTCTCTCGCTTTGATGAGCAACCCCTCGCTGCGGCATCGATTGCACAAGTTCATACTGCTGCTCTGCATGATGGTCGTGAAGTGGTGGTGAAAGTCACCCGCCCTGATATTCGTAATCAAATTCTGCAAGACTTTGAAATCTTAGCTTGGCTGGGTGATTGGCTTGAAAATCGTTTGGAAGCTGCTCGCGCCTTACATCTGACTGAAATCATTCAAGACTATCGTCAAATTATCTTGAATGAGCTTGATCTGAGTCTAGAAGCGGACAATACCCGCCGAATGCGTCATTACTTTACGGGCTCAAGCATGATGTACGTGCCTGAAGTCTATATGGACAGTAAAGATGTGATGGTGGCTGAACGCATCACGGGTGTACCTATTTCAGATATCGCAACCTTTGATCGTTTGGGTATGGATCGTGCAGACTTGGCTGAAAAAGGTTTAACCATCTTCTTTACCCAAGTATTTCGAGACAACTTTTTCCATGCCGACATGCATCCAGGTAATGTATTTGTTGAAACCATTAACCCAAGTAATCCGCGCTTTATTGCTCTAGATTGCGCCATCATGGGTGAACTGTCCAAACATGACCAGATGACAGTTGCCCGTATGTTGCTTGCAGTAATGAATAGCAACTTTATGCAACTGATTCAGATCGTACATCAAGCAGGTTGGATTCCACCGGGCACAGATCAAGATGCCTTGTCACGTGAGATGCGCCGTACCGTTGGCCCAATGGTATCAAAACCGATGGATCAATTGGATTTCGCAGGAATTTTGATTCAGGTGATGGATATTGCACGTCGTTTCCATTTGGAAATTCCGCCGCAATTAATGCTATTACTCAAAACATTGGTACACGTTGAAGGTTTAGGTACTGATCTTTACCCACAACTCGATATTTGGAAGCTGGCTAAACCGATTTTGACCGAATGGGTCAAAGCCAATATGAATCCGGTCAAAAATATCAAAGAACTTGGACAACAAATCCCGGATCTATTATTAGGTGCTCAAGATATCCCAAGCTTACTGATTGATAGCTTGAATGGTTTGAAAAATCAATCGGCTTGGCAAGATAAGCAACTCCGTGAAATTCAGCAAATGCGTTTACAAATGCAACAACAGCAACGCCGTAGTTGGATGTTTGGTAGCACCATGCTGATTATGCTCACCATTGCGATTATTAGTCCTTGGTTTGTCTCCATCATTTTAATCGTATTAAGTGCACTGATTGCAGTTTGGCGAATTATGAAATAAGTTCAAAAATCCCTTGCTCTGACAAGGGATTTTTTATGGTTAAGATTTCTTTTCAAAAATCGTTTAGTTTCAATTAAGATCATAACTCAACAAATTTATAGATCCTTAAAAAAGAATAAATAATGAAAACTCCACACTTTGCCATTATTGGTGCAGGTACAGCAGGACTTGCAACAGCGATTCTTCTTGCGCGAGAAGGTCATCACGTTACGATTTTTGAACAGGTTGAAGAACTATCGCCTGTTGGCGCAGGCTTGTTGCTACAACCTGCGGGTTTGGCTGTTTTTGAACATTTAGGCGTACTCGATCAGGCGTTAAAACTCAGTGCAAAAGTCACAGGTTTAGAAGGGCAACTTCCCACTAAGCGCCTCTTGGTGAATAGCCACTATCATCAGGCTGGCAATAACCTTTATGGTCTTGGTATTCATCGTGCGACCTTATGTCATGTCTTAACTGAAAAATTGGCGGAGTATGCAAGTCATGTCACTTGGCGAATGAGTCATAACATTGAGAAAATTGAAGAACAGCCGAATGAAATTCGATTATTTGGCACTCACCAACAACATAACTTTGATGACTGTTTCGATGCGGTATTGATTGCCAATGGTGCGCGCAGTCAACTCCGCCCCAAAGCTTGGGTCAAGGTTGATCAAGCTTATCCGTGGGGAGCTGCATGGACAATCGTGCCTGAATGCTTAAATTTAAATCCTGAGATCCTACACCAGTTTTATGATCGCTCTAAAATCATGATGGGCGTTCTGCCAACAGGTGCTATCCCAACTGCTCCTCAGCAAAGGCTTTCCAGTGTATTTTGGAGTTTGCCGACTTCGCAACTGCAATCATTCTTAAAAACTGACGAATCAAAACAGGATTGGTTACAGCAAATTTCTAAGCGTTGGCCCGAAGTCGCAGAATGGCTTAAACAGCTTTTATTGGATGAACAAAATCAACCACAATGGCTCTCGGCACAATATCGCGATGTGGTGATGTCTCGATACGGACAAGGTCGAATCGGTGTAATTGGTGATGCCGCACATGCAATGAGTCCACAACTCGGACAAGGTGCGAATATGGCACTTTTAGATGCGTGGGCTTTTTCCCAATCATTACAAGCTGCTCAGAAAAATCAGCAAATTGACTGGTCGATATTATGGCAACACTATCACCAACAGCGTCGTTCATCGACTCAATTCTATCAGTTCCTTAGTCGTTTACTGACTCCACTTTATCAATCTGATTATTGGTGGGCGGGTGGCATACGTGATCTTACTTTTCCGTGGATGTATCAAATTCCCTATTTCTGTAAAGAAATGGCGATTACCATTTCAGGCTTAAAAACGGGTATGTTCGAACAAATGAGCTATCAACAGGTTGCGGCATACCAACACAATCAAAATGTCTTGATTCAAAACAATCAATCATTGCCTGAATATGACTAAGCGCAAAAATAGGATTTGAATTAAAAATGAAAATAAGTCATTTAGATCATTTGGTTTTGACAGTCGCTGATATTGAAACAACTTGTCAGTTTTATCAGTCTGCCCTGAATTTTGAAGTGATTACTTTCGGTGAAAATCGTAAGGCACTTCAATTTGGTCATCAGAAAATCAATTTGCATCAAGTTGGAAAAGAGTTTGAACCTAAAGCACTTCGTCCGACCACAGGTTCTGCGGATTTATGTTTTATTGCTGAAACACCTTTAAAGGACGTGATTGCACATCTTCACACATTAAACATAGAGATCGTTGAAGGTCCTATTGAAAGAACTGGAGCAACAGGAAAAATTTTATCAATCTATTTACGTGACCCAGATCAGAACTTGATTGAAATCTCGAATTATCTCAACACTTAAAAATTAAAATTCATCAATAAAAATAAGGTTAGACATGAAATATAGTTTTCTATGGGCTTTGTATCGGCAGAAAAAGTCTAGCGTCATTCTTTATATTGCGCTGTTTTTGTTACCGAGCTTATTCGATATTTTAAGCTTTTTTGATAAGAAGTACGCATTTCCTTTTTGGTATACACACCCTCAATCTACTGTTGGGCGTATGATTGAAAGTTCAGGTTTTTGGTGGATGATATTATTTAACTTGATTCCATTCTTTTTATTACTTTTTATTCATCAAAGATTTTTAATTAGAATGCTGATTATTTGGACTTGCTTATCGGGTGGCTATTATGTGCTTAATAGCTGGTTTATCGCTGATTATGCAAACTCAACTGTATCTACAATTATTTTGACTCTAATTTTGATTCGATCTGAAAATAGTAAATTACTAAGATCATCTATCCAACCCAGCACCTAAAGCATTTTTTCCCGAACAAGCATAGCCAACCCAAGTCACAACCGCTACACTAACGGCTTTCCACTCAATGGATTTTTCACTCATGTCAAACTGGTTAGATGAAGTTAAATTTGATTCCAATGGTCTTGTTCCAGCCATTGCACAACATCATCAAACTGGTCGAGTGTTAATGGTTGCATGGATGAATAGTGATGCATTACAATTCACGGCTGAAAAAAATCAAGCCGTGTATTACTCACGTTCACGTCAAAAATTGTGGCACAAAGGCGAAGAATCAGGACACTTTCAAACAGTGCATGAAATTCGTTTGGATTGCGACGCCGATGTCATTATTCTGCAAATTGAACAGCATGGTGGAATTGCTTGCCATACAGGTCGGGAGTCTTGTTTTTATCGTAAACTCACGCCACAAGGCTGGGAAATTGTTGATGCTCAACTGAAAGATCCGACTGCAATTTACGGCGCATCTGCGAAAGTCGAAGCACACGATCATGGCCAGGCTGAACAAGTTGACGTACTCAGTCACTTAGGTCGTTTGATGCAAGAACGCAAAAAAGCTGAAGCAGATAGTTCTTATGTTGCCAGCCTATACAAAAAAGGCATCAATAAAATTTTAGAAAAAGTCGGCGAAGAAAGTGTCGAAAGCATTATTGCAGCCAAAGATTATGCAGCACATGCTTCTTTAGAAAATAAGCATGATCTGATTTATGAAGTTGCAGATTTATGGTTCCACAGTATTGTAATGCTCGGCTACTTCGACCTTGATCCACAAGAAGTCCTTGATGAACTTGCTCGTCGCCAAGGTCTATCTGGCTTGGTTGAAAAAGCCAATCGTAGTCAAGAAGCGTAAACCTCGCCTGTGTCGAATATCGAGAAACCCAAAGCTACCTATGAGCAAGCGATTGCAATAGATAACGCTCGTTTAGGTCAGTCCTTTAAAGTGATTGCGTATGCTGGCACAGGTAAAACGACAACTTTACAAATGATCAGTGATGCCATGCCCGAACGGCGTGGTATGTATTTGGCTTTTAACAAAGCCATTGCATCTGAAGCACAAAGTAAATTTCACGGCAATGTAAATTGTCGTACCTTTCACTCTCTTGCCTTTCGTAGCGTACCGCGTGGCGTGACTGATAAATTACGACTACCTCGCTTAAGCCCAAGTTTTATCGCTAAAGAATATCGTTTAGAACCAATCACACTTCGTCGGCTCATGGGCGGACGTTATGAAAAATATGTGCTGATGCCAAGTCGTCTTGCGAGTTTGGTTGCCAATGCTGTCAGCTATTTCTGCTCGACCAGCTCACAATACCCTGCCCCTCGCCATATTCAAGCGCCAAGTTGGTTGCACCAAGATGATATTGAATCGTTACAACAACACTTATATCCAGCTGTTGAACGCCGTTGGTTAGAGTCAATTGATCAAAACCATCAAGCAGGGATTGGTCACGATATTTACCTCAAACTTTGGGCATTATCAGAACCTAATATTCCAACAGATTATGTTCTGTTTGATGAAGCACAAGATGCTGACCCACTCATGTTGGGTATTTTACTACGTCAAAAAAGCACACAAGTGATTTATGTCGGTGATGCACATCAGCAGATTTATGCTTGGCGTGGCGCGGTCAATGCTATGCAGCAAATGCCATTGCATGAAAGCCGCTTAACCACCTCTTTCCGTTTTGGTGATGCGATTGCTGATGTTGCCAATAGTCTGCTTGGCGCATTAAACGAAACTGTTCCGTTATTGGGCAATCCAAATGTTAAATCGAGTGTGGTGAATAAACCTCATACCAAAATGCGCGATGCAATTCTGTGTCGTACCAATGCGCGTGCAATGGAACTACTACTTTCTGGTTTAGTGCATGGCGACAAAGTCAGCCTACAAGCTGATCATCAGAAGCTCAGTCGTTTTGTGGATGCTGCCAGTTTACTTAAACAAGGCAAACGGATCACCGATGTACCAGAGCTTGCTTGGTTTAATTCATGGCATGATGTACATGAATACTGTGAAACCAATGATGGCAGCGACATCAAACCTTTGGTCAAACTGGTCGATGATCATGGTACTGAGCCACTCAAGAAAGCACTTGCCAAAATCACACCAATTGAACAAGCAGATTATGTGATTTCCACTGCACATAAAGCCAAAGGCTTGGAATGGAATCGTGTGCATATTGAAGATGATTACCAATTTAAAATAAATGGCCTAGAACATAAAATTACAGATGAGGAATTAAGACTACTTTATGTTGCCTGTACTCGTGCTAAAGTAAGTTTAAATATTCATCATCTTTACGATTTAATACAACAATTAAAACGGGGCGCTCCCTCAAGTCTTCGCCAGTCCGTAGGTTAAAGCGCTTATGTTCAGGGAGAGCTTATGCAACTTGAATCAGTGCTATTTAAACATGTTGGCATGTTTCGCGACTTAACTATTGAATTTCAACCGACTCAACGTCCAATTACACTTATTTTAGGTGAGCAAGCTACAGGCAAAACTACAATTTTAAAAAATATCTATCAAGCCTTAACGTGGTTTTCCGCGCGTTATAAAGATATTCGTACTGCAGGTGTGGTGATTGCTGATCAAGATATTTTGTTGACACGCTTACAAGCCAAAGTTCAAGTCCAAGTTAGAATGAGCAGCGAATTAAATCATCATCTACCAGAAAGTAGCTCTGCACAAACGACTGACACTCAGAACTGTAGTTGGAAGTTATTTAAAACGTTTAACAGTCAGGGGGTTGGAATTAGCCAAGTTGAAACGCAGCAACTTGATCAAATGGTATCGCTATACCAAAAAACCAGTCTTCAAGATCCATTATTTGGATTACCGTTAATTGCATATTATCCTGCCGAACGCTTTGTACAAGAGGTTAATTTACAAAGCAAGAATGCGCCAGGAACACTACAAGATATTGCTGCCTACGATTTAACAGCGATTCCATACACAACTTTTGCGCGTTTCTTTGAGTGGCTACGGGAAATTAGTGATGTTGAAAATGCTCACTCTGCCCATATCGTCAGACGTCTTATTGGCAACGATTTCAGTCAGCAGAATCAATCAGAGGTTTTGCAACAATTACAACAAGAACTAATGAATCATCCTAAACAACTTTCAGCACCTAATTTATATGCGCTGAAAAAAAGCTTACATACCATCTTTCCAGAATTGAATGATATCTATATTCAATATATTCCTAAACTTCAATTAATGGTGCGTTACAAGGATCAAACCATTCCCTTTCAGCAATTATCGGCCTCTCTTAAATCATGGATTGCATTGGTAGGTGATATTACACGTCGTTTATGCTTGCTTAATCTACATTGTTTCGACCCTTGTTTAGAAGGTGAAGGCATATTATTAATTGATCAAATTGAGCATCAGTTAGATCAAAATATGAGTGCTGAAATTTTAGAGCGTTTGCATCAAGCATTTCCAAGACTGCAAATTATTGCTTCAGGCAATCGCGATGAATTATTAGAACATGCTTTAGAATATCAATGCTTAAGGTTAGGTGATAAAGAAATTTATGAGATTAATCTTGAGAAATCTCAACAACAACTTTCACAACTCTATAATGAGTTAAGTCAATCAGAAAGCATTCTCTTGCAGCAGAATCAACACTTATTAGAATCAGAAAATTTGGTCAGTAAAGTAGATGAACTCTTTCATCAAATCCAAGCGCTTGATGAACAAGAAAAGAGTAATTTGCTTCATCTACTTAAAATTGATGATACCCCTCAAGAGACATCACTTTGATATTGGGCTTTAAGATTGATTGGATCATTAACCCTTATAAACTAGAGGTCAATTTTTTCTTTTGAATAGGTCTAACATTAATTGTAGGGATAAACATTTGATCCAAGACCAGATCTCTATCCCTCTTATGTATACAGATAATCGAATGGAAAATATTCAATTAAATAGCGAATAAAAAACGTTGATATACAAATTTTAGCGACAAAGATGTTGTTAGTTTCATGTAATAACATCAGATTTTTGTTGATTTTTTATAGTAAAATAAAATTCATTTTTTACTTTCAAGTTGTGCAATACAACTTGCTCTTTCCGTTAACTTGATTGGGTTTCGAGACTTGAAACTTTGGCTTTCTCTTTGAATGCCTTAAGTCTTGGAAGAAAATCCACCATTAGGTCTCTCTCGACCTAAATCATCGACATGGATACCAGTGTGCTACCGATTATTATTTTATTACCACTCATACTTGGCACAACCCTTGTCTCACAATTGCAACGTATTTCACGGGGTATGACGGCAATTGGAGCAATTGGCATTAGCCTGAGTTGTTTTATTTTACTGCTTAGCCAAGCTGAAACGGTTTTACAGGGTAATGCCCTGCAACAGAGTTGGGAATGGCTTCCACAACTGGGCATCAATCTTAGTTTTCGCCTTGATGCATTAGGATTATTGTTCGGTTTACTCATTAGTGGGATCGGCACACTGATTTATATTTATGCCTATTATTATCTCAGCCCCAAAAACTCACTCAGTAAACTGTATCAGTTGCTCATGCTATTCATGGCAGCTATGCTTGGAATTTCACTCTCCAACAATTTGATTATCTTACTGGTGTTTTGGGAACTGACCAGTATTTCTTCATTCTTGCTCGTGGGCTATTGGAGTCAATATGATGCCGCCCAACGTGGCGCGCGTATGGCACTCACGATCACAGGGATGGGTGGTTTGGCGATGCTAGGGGGCTTTGTCCTCTTAGGACAGATGACAGGTACTTACCAGATTGACCAATTGGTGTTAATGAAAGAGTCTATTCAGCAGCATCAATTATTCGTTCCCACTCTACTGCTCATTTTACTAGGTGCATTTACCAAAAGTGCGCAATTCCCATTTCACTTTTGGTTGCCAAATGCAATGGCAGCACCTACGCCTGTTTCAGCCTACCTCCATTCAGCAACAATGGTGAAAGCAGGTATATTTTTATTAGCCCGCTTAGCTCCGCTCTTTATTGGGGCAGCGTTGTACCACAATATCGTAACCTTCGTCGGTTTATTCACTTTATGTATGGCAGCGGGTTTCGCCATATTTAAAGAAGATCTCAAAGGGCTTTTAGCTTATTCAACCATCAGCCATTTAGGTTTGATTGTTTGTTTACTCGGCATTGGTTCACCACTCGCTGTTGCAGCAGCAATCTTTCATATCATTAATCATGCAACATTCAAAGCTGCTCTTTTCATGATTGCAGGCATTATTGATCATGAAACAGGAACACGTGATTTACGTAAGCTCAGTGGTATCTGGCAACTGCTTCCGTTCACAGGTACCCTAACCATGATCACCGCTGCATCGATGGCTGGTGTACCACTGACCAATGGCTTTATTTCTAAAGAGATGTTCTTTACGGAATTACTGGCGAACCTATCAGGTCCAGTAATGATAATTGCAGCAATCGTTGCAACTTTATCCGGTATTTTTGCTGTTACTTATTCTATTCGTTTGGTACATGGCGTGTTCTTTGATGGTGGGATTGGTAAACACGTTCCTAATAAAGATGCGCACGAACCACCTCTCGGAATGCGCTTACCAGCGATTATATTAGCGACATTATGTATTCTGGTCGGCATTCTGCCTGCACTATTGGCCGGAACAGTGGTGAATAGTGTAACGCGCGCGAGTTTGGCTCAACCTGAATTTGAGGGTGTTCATTTAGCGATTTGGCACGGTATTAATGCACCTTTAATCATGAGTCTAGTTGCATTGATGGGTGGTGGTTTATTTTACTTTAGCCTCATTAAAAATGAGCGTTTACGTAAAATTGACTTAGACCCTTATTTAGGTAAATTCCAAGGCAAACTTTTATTTGAATCATTCCTGAAGCATCTCTTACTTACCAGTCGAAGAATCAAACAAAAGACTGAAACAGGTTCTCTACAAAGCTATCTTCTTTGGATTGTTTTCTTTAGCATCATTATGGTGGGTTTACCTTTATTTAATCAGGGTTTAACAACTGGCACACGTGAGCTTACCCATGCCCCATGGATTGCTGTGGTCTTATGGCTCACATTATTCTCTGGCTGTTGGATGATGTTGTGGTTCCACCACGAACGGATTAAAGCTGTTTTAATTAGTGGTGCTGTTGGACTTGTCGTCACCATGGTGTTTGTCACCCTATCTGCACCAGATCTTGCACTCACGCAGATTACTGTTGATGTTGTTACCACCGTTTTATTGTTGATGAGCTTATCATTATTACCGCAGTTAACCCCTTACGAATCGAGCCGTCCACGCCGTTGGCGAGATGCAAGCTTAGCAATCGCAGGTGGTATCGGTATTGGTTGGATTACATGGCTAATATTAACGCGAGAACATAATTCAATCTCATGGTTCTTCTTACAGCAATCCCTCCCGTTAGGCGGTGGTTCAAACGTCGTCAATGTCATTCTAGTTGATTTCCGTGGTTTTGATACCTTCGGTGAAATTACAGTATTGGGTATTGCGGCAATAGGAGCACTGTGTCTCATGGATGGTATGCGTGCACATGGCACCACCATGACACAAGGTTTATCTTATCGTTTTAACCCTTCACCATTGATGTTACGTATTTCAGCCTCATGGGTACTTCCCCTCGCCCTTGTCGTCAGTATCTACATCTTCATGCGTGGTCATAACTATCCGGGGGGTGGCTTCATTGCAGGTCTGATCACGGCAATGGCGCTTATCATTCAATATATTGTTTTAGGTCAAGATAGAACTGAACAACTGATCAAAGCAAAATCTGGTCGTTTATATGAAATTTGGATTGGTTCAGGTTTAGCAATTGCAGGTTTAACGGGTATTGCAGCTTGGTTTTGGGCACGCCCATTCTTAACAACAGCACATATTTATATAGAACCACCATTATTTGGAAAAATGCATTTAGCTTCGGCTGTGTCATTTGATCTCGGGGTTTATATGACCGTTGTTGGCGCGACAATGCTGCTAATTTCAGTCTTAGGTGATTCGCGTCACTCAAGCATGTCTGGACCTGTTCCAAGTGGAGATAAATAAAAATGGTTAGTATTGAATTTTTGCTCGCTTCGGGAATTGGTCTGCTAACAGCAACAGGCATCTATTTAATTTTACGTGCCAGAACCTTTCCTGTCGTACTTGGTCTGGCCATGATCGGTTATGCCGTAAATTTATTTTTATTTGCAGTCGGTCGTATTCAAATTAATGCACCTGCAATCATTACAGAAACAACTAAAGTAACAGATCCGTTACCGCAAGCATTGGTACTCACTGCGATTGTGATTGGTTTTGCAACAACCGCTTTTATTGTACAGCTTGCTTTACGCAGTCGTTATGAATCTGGAACAGATCATGTTGACTCCAAAGAAGAACCAACTGTGACTTATGACCCACGTGAGGATGAGCCATAATGTTTGATTTCAATAATTTTTGGCATGCTCATACTCCTATTTTAAGTATTTTGATTCCAGCATTTACGAGTTTTTTATTACTTTTATTAGGCAATCCTGGTTCTGGTTCTCTAAAACAGGATTGGCGCCAACCTTGGCGACGTGGCATTAGCTTAGGTTCTGCACTTCTAGGCTTAATCACAGCAATCAGTTATTTGATGATCGCCAATACAGGTCAAGTTACCGTTTATCAACTTGGTGAATGGTCTGCTCCTTTTGGAATTGTTTTAGTTCTCGATCGTCTCTCTGCATTCATGTTGGTGCTCACTTATGCACTTGCAGTGCCAGTCATTTGGTACGCAAGTGATAACTGGGATACACGTGGGCGCTATTTCCACACCATGTTCCATTTTTTGTTAATGGGTATAACCGGTGCATTCCTGACAGGTGACTTATTTAACTTATTCGTGTTTTTTGAAATCCTGTTAATGGCATCTTATGTATTGCTATTACATGGTCAAGGGCGACCTCGTTTCCAGTTAGGTATACATTACGTCACGATTAATTTACTCGCATCAGCGCTATTTTTGATTGGTTTAGGGATGATCTACGGTAGCGTTGGTAGTTTAAATATGGCTGATGTGAGTCGCCTTATCCCAACCTTAGACAGTGATCAACATAAACTTGCAATCGCTGGTGGCTTGTTACTCTTTGTGGTATTTGGGATCAAAGCAGCAATGCTACCTGTCGGCTTTTGGCTACCAAAAACCTATGCTGTTGCAAGCACACCCGTTGCTGCAATTTTTACGATTATGACCAAAGTTGGTATTTATGCCATTCTACGTGTCAATGGTACTGTTTTTGATGATGCAATGGCACAGAGTATTTTCAAAAACTGCTTATTAATGATTGGTTTGATTACTTCATTCTATGGTGTAATCGGCGCAATTGCTGCTGAACGCTTACGCCGTTTTGTTGGCTTTATGGTGTTGTCATCGATTGGAACATTACTGATTGCGATTGCGATGTTCAATACTGAAGCGTGGGCCGCAGCTTTATATTATTTGGTTCATAGTACCTTGATTGCCGCTGCATTCTATTTGTTCTGTGGTTGGATGACATCGCAACGTGGTTCATTCAAAGATCATTTAAAAGTTGCACCGAAAATCAAACAGGAAAAAGCGGCTGCTTTTACTTATTTTACCATTGCATTAATGATGGCAGGTTTACCCCCTTTCAGTGGTTTCTTAGGTAAAGTTTTTATCTTACAGGCTACTGCTGAAACGCCTTATCAAGGTTGGATTATTGCTGTTATTCTGATTGTTAGCTTACTTAGCATTATCGCATTCACACGTGTTGGTTTTATCCTTTTTTGGCGTGCTAGCCCACCCGAAGAAAACCCTAAAGAATCAGCATATACCGCTTATCAAGCACTACCTAATACAGCACCTAATCGGAATGACAAAGCAATCTATGTACTACTGATTGCTTTGATGAGTTATGTTGTATTTGCAGCACCAATCCAGAGTTATACAACTTCAACTGCACAACAAATTCAAAATCATGCGCTTTATCAACAAGCGATTCTAAAACATGATAGTCAAGGTCGTGCCATTAGCGTGCAGCCATTTGATGCAGCGTATTTGCCTGAAACTAAATATGGTGGTGAGGTTGAGGATCATAATGCGGTATTAATTCCAGATGTTATCTCAAAACCGACGCTACAAGGCGAACATATTTCGGAATATAAACAACGTCAAATTGCAGAGCAAACTTTATCAAATCCAACTATTCCAGATGCTACACAATTAAAACCGATGGAGGAACACTAATGCAAAAACGCGCTTTGCTTGATCGTTGGTTTCCCCACCCCTTTGTGTCATTTTTAATTTTTGTGACTTGGCTCATGCTGTCACATAGTTTGGACATCACAGATATTTTTATTGCAATTCTATTAGGTATCTTTGTTTCACGTTTGGTAAGCCCTTTTATTGCACGTACACCACATATTCATTGGCTTCCTGCAATCAAACTTTTTTTTGTGGTGTTATGGGATATTGTGATTTCAAACTTTCGTGTAGCTAAAATGGTGCTTGGACCAATGGATGAGTTGCATCCAAAATGGTATCGCGTGCCATTAGAAACTGAACATGAGCAAGTAAATACTCTACTCGCAATGATCATTACAACAACACCAGGTACGGTATCCGCAGGGATTGATCAAGAGCGAGGAGATATTTTAGTTCATGCACTCAGTACCGATAATGCTGAATTAGATATTCAAGACATCAAAAATCGTTATGAGCTACCTTTGCTCGAAATCTTTGATGTAAAGATTGCAGAAGGAGCAACGAAATGACCATTTTACCTTATGCACTTGCGATTAGTTTAGTGGCGATCACTATCTCCATGTTTCTTTGTCTCATCCGCATGATCATTGGACCATCTGTTGTTGATCGCTTGTTAGCACTCGATACTCTTTTTCTTAATGCAACATGCCTGATTGTGGTGTTAGGCATCTATTGGGCAAGTACCAATGTATTTGAAGGTGCTTTATTGGTGGCGATGCTCGGTTTCGTTTCAACTGTTGCACTGGCTCGCTATTTTACCACTGGACATGTGATTGATTAAGGAGAGTGGTTATGCAAATAATTTTTGAGATTATCATTTCGTTCTTTTTGATCTTTGGTGCATTTTTCATGCTCGTAGGTTCAATCGGAATGATTCGCCTACCCGACTTATTCATGCGCCTACATGCACCGACTAAATCAAGTACGCTAGGCTTAGGGAGTTTTTTAATCGCAGCTATGGTATTTGGAGCGACACAAGGTCGGTTTGGTTTTGCCGAATTATTGATTACTTTATTTGCCTTTATTACTGCCCCAGTATCTGCAAATTTAATGGCACAAGCTGCAATTCATTTACGTTTGCGTTCAACCAGCGGTGATGTTCCAGAAGCTTTAAATCGTCCGCTACCATGGCAACGTTATCGTCGTAATACAGAAAAGAAAGATCAACTTTAAGTTGGTCTTTTTAGTTTAAATACTGAAATAAATACATTTCTAATGCTTCGGCACTTATCTTGTATCTTTGAGAAAGTATATGCATCTCCTCATTATATTGATGGTAGTCTTTAAACTTATCTGAAGGTTTTACATCAACAATATTTAAGATGTCAGTGCCACAACTTAATGTTATGAGTGCTCTTGCAACTCGAACATCAAAAATTAAACAATATGTAGTTCTATTTAATGCTCGCGTTGAAAAATAAAGTAATTTTGAAATATAACTAATACTAAGACCTTCGATTTTTTTTAATTCTTGATATGCCTTATGAATATTATCTTCTTTTACATAATCAAAGGCTAATTGCATGTTTTGAATATTATTATAATATTTATTAGTACGGTACGTACCATATCCTATATCTGCAAACCCCCAAATCATTGTCAACACAAAAGGAAATTCTATTCCTACTTCTTGACTATAATATTGTCTAAAACCATTAATAACATCTTGTCTTGAAATATATAGATTTTCAAACTTTGTTATTATATTTTTTAAATTCTGATGTAATTCGCTCCATCTATCCACATCATACTTAAATTTAGACTCTTCAAGTGGATTTAACTTTGTTATTAACATTATATCCTGTTCATTTAAATCAAACATAAATATTATTCCTTTTTCAAATCATTAAAAGAAAGCCACCCGAAGGTGGCTTTCTTTTAAAACTTATTCTTTATCGTCTTGCCCTTGTTCAGGCAGATCCTTCACAGCTTCCGCGATCAGACCAAACATATAGTTACCATAGGCATTAGTTTTATCGTAATGGAAACGCAATCTTGGTGTAATACGTGTCTTGATACGACGGCTCAATTCATGACGCAAGAAACCAGAAGCTTTATTCAATACATCTAAAGTTTCTTTATTTGCGACTTCACTTTGCTCATCACCAAGTTCACGTCCCATCACAGTGACATAAACTTCAGCATAACCCATGTCTGCACTGACTTTCACCGCAGAGATGGTCACTAGACCACCTAAGCGAGGATCTTTAAGCTCTTGACGGATCAGCTCAGACAACTCACGTTGTACTGAATCCGCCATGCGCTTTAAGCGTTGGCTACCCGCCATTAAAGACTCCGTTTAATCAATTGAACATCATAGACTTCGATCTTGTCTTTAACTTTGATGTCTTTATAGCCTTTGACCGCAAGACCACATTCCATACCAGCACGAACTTCTTCAACCACTTCTTTATAACGACGAAGAGATTCAAGTTCGCCTTGGAATACAACCACGTCATCACGTAATACGCGAATCGGTTTATTACGATGCAATGTACCTTCAAGTACCATACAGCCAGCTGCTGCACCAAACTTACTTGAGTGGAAGACTTCACGTACTTCTGCAACACCCAAGATCGTTTCACGATGTTCAGGTGCAAGCTTACCGCTCATTGCAGCTTTTACATCATCAATTAAATGATAGATGACACTGTAATAACGAATATCGATGCCATCTTGATCAGATTTTTGACGAGCCGTGTTATCTGCACGGACGTTAAAACCTAACAATACTGCTTCTGAAGATTCAGCTAAAGTCACATCTGACTCAGTGATCGCACCAACACCAGAACCAATAATACGGACTTTCACTTCATCTGTAGAAAGCTCATCAAGCGCAACATGTAATGCCTCTAAAGTACCACGCACATCAGTTTTGAGTACGACATTCACATAAGGAATATCTTTTTTACCCATAGATGCCATGATGTTTTCAAGACGCATTGCACTTGCACGCTCTAGACGTTTATGACGCTCACGATCAGAACGAGCATCTGCAACTTCACGTGCTTTCTTCTCATCATTCACGACAAGAACTTCATCACCGGCCATTGGTGCATCAGGTAAACCTAAAATTTCAACTGGAATTGAAGGACCCGCTGAAGTGATACGTTGACCATTTTCATCAACCATCGCACGTACACGACCATAAGATGAACCTGCAAGAACCAAATCACCAATATTCAAAGTACCGTTTTGTACCAGAATAGAAGTCACTGCACCGCGACCTTTGTCAACACGTGCTTCAATCACCACACCTTGTGCCGCGCCTTCTGCTGAAGCTTTAAGCTCCATCAATTCAGCTTGGATCAAGATGAGATCAAGTAACTCATCGATACCCGCACCAGAGTGTGCTGAAACTTTAGCGATAGGTGTATCCCCACCCCATTCTTCAGGCACGATTTCTTTATGTGCTAATTCATTTAATACACGATCGACATCAGCAGATTCTTTGTCCATCTTGTTAATAGCAACAATAATCGGTGTACCCGCAGCACGCGCATGATCAATTGCTTCAGCAGTTTGTGGCATTACACCATCATCAGCTGCAACAACAAGAACTACGATATCCGTTGCTTTCGCACCACGTGCACGCATCGATGTAAACGCAGCATGTCCTGGTGTATCTAAGAAAGTAATAATGCCTTTCTCAGTTTCAACATGGTATGCACCGATATGCTGGGTAATACCACCCGCTTCGCCTGCTGCCACTTTAGAACGACGAATGCGATCAAGTAACGATGTCTTACCATGGTCAACGTGACCCATAATGGTAACAACTGGCGGACGAGTTGTTTGCTCACCACGTGCTTCTTCAGCTGCAACTAATAAGTTGTCTTCTGCTTGTGTATCAGAAACTAAAACTGGATTGTGACCCAATTCTTCAACTACCAATACTGCTGTATCTTGATCAATCGCTTGGTTTTGAGTAACAAGCTCACCCATTTTCATAAGTGTTTTAATTACTTCACGAACCTTAACCGCCATTTTCTGCGCAAGATCAGCAACAATAATTTTTTCGCCGATCTCAACATCATAAATTTGCTTCTTCACAGGTTTTTCAAAACCATGTTTATTCGCTTGGCTGGTTTTTAAACCACGTTTATGATGGCTTTTGCTGAAGCTTTGCTCTGCCTGAGCATCACCACCACGACCGCCTTTTTTACCAGCGCGTGGGTTTGCTGTCGCACCACCGCGTTTAATTTCGCGGTCTTCCTTATTAAAGGAATCTTCATATGCTTGTCCAACAAGACCAGCAGCTAAAGGTGAATCATCAATTACACGAATGGTTGTAGTCGCATCATCACTCGAATATTTTGATGCCATTTTACGCATTTGCTCAAGCGTACGTTGTTGCGCTTCTTCAGCAGCCTTACGACGCACTGCTTCTTCAGTTGCTTTCAACTGTGCTGCTTGTGCTTCACGTGCTTTCTTTTGTTCAGGCGTTTCTGTAGGGCGAACAACAGGTGCTTTCAAAATCTTATCGCTGTTACGCTTTTTCACTACAACTGCTGCTTTCGCAGTTGTTTGACCTGCATTATCAGAAGTATGTGCTGCACGCATTGCTTCTAACGTTGCATTGGCTTTTTGTTCAGCTACATCACGTGCATTTTGAACAGCTACATCACGTGCATTTTGCTCTGCGCGTACTTTAGCATCTGCTTCTGCACGTGCTTTCGCTTCTGCTGCAAGTAATTCTGGATTCGGTTTAGCAAAAACTTGTTTCTTGCGAACTTCAACATTAATGTTTTTTGCTTTACCCGAAGTACTTGTTACTTTAGCAGTACTGGTTGTTTTACGTTTCAACGCAATTTTTCCTGTGTTACCACTGTCCTGACCATGTACTTTTTTCAAGTGATTGATCAAAGTATCTTGCTGTTCAGCGGTAATAATGTCATCTGCTTTACGCTGTGGTAGACCTGCTTCGCGAACCTGCTCTAGGAGTTTCTCTACAGGACGTTCTACGCTGAGCGCTAACTCTTGAATCGACTTGTCCGTCATCTATTATCTCCTAGTTAAACCATGATTCACGTGCTTTCATGATCAATTGACCTGCTTTGTCATGACCTAAACCTTCGATATCTGAAATATCATCAGTCGCTTGATCAGCCAAATCATCAATTGTAATCACACCACGCGCCGCCAATGCATAAGCAATCTCAGTGGTCATACCATCCATACCGAGAAGTTCTGCACTTGGCTCTTGAATATTTTCTTGCTGTTTCAGTGCATCAGTTAAAGCAGCTTCTTTAGCACGGCTTTGAAGCAATTCAACTAAATCTGCATCTAGTTCAATTTCATCAAATGTTTCAGCTGGAACATAAGCAATCTCTTCTAATGAAGTAAAGCCCATTTCCACCAATGCCATTGCTAAATCTTCTTCAATATCGAGACGTGTAACAAACATATCTAAATACTGTTGTGCTTCATTTTGCTGACGAGCACGATACTCTTCTTCTAACATCATGTCGAGTTTATAACCCGTCAATTCCGATGCTAAACGAACATTTTGCCCTTGCGAACCAATTGCACGTGCTAACTGATCATTGGTTGCGAAGATAATATCTGCACTACGTGCATCTTCATCTAGCACAATACCTGATACATCAGCTGGCTCTAATGCGCTTGCAATATATTGTGCTGGATCATCAGACCACACCACTACATCAATACGCTCACCATTCAACTCTTGTTGTACTGCTTGAATACGTGTACCACGCATACCAATACATGCACCTACAGGGTCAATACGATGGTCATTGGTTTTCACTGCAATTTTAGCACGAACACCTGGTTGACGAGCAGCTGCTTTAATTTCGATGATTTCTTCAGAAATTTCTGGAATTTCTTTTTTCATCAATGCAATTAACATCTCAGGACGGGCACGAGACAATAATAATTGTGCGCCACGACCTTCGCGGTTTACGCTGTATAAAATGGCATTGATACGTTGCTTAGGACGCAAAATTTCTTTATGAATGGTTTCTTCACGCGCCAAATAAGCTTCAGCGTTATCACCTAGATCAATGATAAAACCATCTTTGGTTTGTTTTTTAACTTCGCCGTAAATCAACTCACCCACTTTAGATTCATAAGCATCTGCAACCAAAGCACGCTCAGCTTCACGAATCTTTTGCACAATGACTTGTTTAGCAATTTGAGCAGCAATACGACCAAACTCAATTGACTCAACTTCTAGCTCACGCACATCACCGATTGACCATTTTGATGGATCAACATCTGAGATTGCATCTTGGCAAGCTGGCATTTCATGATCTTCATCCGCCACAACTGTCCACTGACGGAAGGTGCGATAATCACCTGTTTTACGATCAATCTCAATACGAAGCTGTGCTTCTTCTGAATGTGTTCCTTCGTAAAACTTTTTCTTCGTTGCTGCAACAAGTGCTTGCTCTAATGCTTGGAAGATCGCCTCACGACTAACACCTTTTTCATTACTAACCGTTTCTGCAACGGTAAGAATTTCGCGGCCCATAAGTCACCTACCGATTTCTTATAAAATTAAGTTAATATTAGTCTTGATAGATTAAATTTGCTTTATCAATATTATTACTATCAATTTCAAGCACATGTTTACCTTCCACTTCGACTTGAATGATTTCATTTTCTAAGTCTACAGAAAGTAATTTTGCTTGAAACTTACGACGATTCTCGACGGCAGCAATTAATCGTAAAGCCACTTGTTGCCCAATATAAGCAGGCAATTGATTGAGTTGGAAAAATGGACGATCCCAGCCCGGTGAAGAGACCTCTAAAGCATATTCACCTGAAATTGGGTCATGAACATCAAGCATTGCACCCACTTGTTGTGTCACTAAAACACAATCTTGAACGCCAATACCACGCCCTTGTTCAACTTCGCCATCTTCATTCAAGATAGGTTCAACATTCTCATCAACTACTTTATCAATATAAATACGTAATAAAGAACGTTTACCTTGAGGTAGGAATTCAATCCCCCATAGATCTACACCACACGCAGCTACTGCTGGCGCGATTAGATCATGCAATGCTTGAGATTTATTTGATAATTTCATTTACTCTCGTCGCTCTCATGCGAGCCAATCAATCTTAACCGTATAGTGAAGCACGACTATTTGACCAATTGATGTCGAACACTACACGATAGCTAAACAACCAATAAAAAAGGGCGTAAATCGCCCCTATATTACACAGAAAACCGAAGTCCACTGTGCAAAAAGGCCCACCTTATTGTGAGCCTCTTTTAGAAACTTGGTAGCGGGAGCTGGATTTGAACCAACGACCTTCGGGTTATGAGCCCGACGAGCTACCAGACTGCTCCATCCCGCATCAACGTGCAAAAATTATATACAAATATAAAAAAAAGTCAATTTAAGTTTTTCTATATTTGCTTGATTAAGTTGCACCTTAATCAAATGGTAGCGGGAGCTGGATTTGAACCAACGACCTTCGGGTTATGAGCCCGACGAGCTACCAGACTGCTCCATCCCGCATCAACAACATCACTGCATACACCAAACTTACTGGTTATTAAGCTTGGTGCGGAAGGGGGGACTTGAACCCCCACGCCCGAAAGCACTACCACCTCAAGGTAGCGTGTCTACCAATTCCACCACCACCGCAGCTTTGTGGGACGCATTCTATTCCTTTAAATATAAAAAGGAAAGTGCTAATTCAACTTATTGAGTTGTTTTAGGTGCGTTTGATGAAGTTTCAGGCGATGTTACTGGTGCAGAGGTCGTAGTTTGAGCGGATTTTAAGCTATACGCATCAGCTGTTTGTTTTTTTGCAAAAACAGCCAAAGTTAAACTCGTAGCAAAAAATAAGGCTGTAAAAATCGCGGTTAAGCGTGTTAAAAAGTTACCCGCTCCTGAGGCACCAAATACCGTAGCAGCACCACCGCCACCAAACGACGCTCCTGCTTCAGCACCCTTGCCTTGTTGTACTAAAACCAATCCAATAATCATAACTGCTAAAATGATATGTACAACGAGTATAAAACTATACATTTCTACTTCCTATTATTTGCTTTGAGCAAATGCTTTTGCAATTTGATAAAAAGATTGTGCATTGAGTGATGCACCTCCAACCAAAGCGCCATTAATATCAGGACATGCAGCCAACTCAACAGCATTCTCGGCTTTGACACTACCGCCATACAATATAGCCATGTTTGTACCGAATGATGTAATTTGTTTTAAGCCTTCACGTATTTTTGCATGCATTGCTTGAGCATCCGCAGGTGAAGCTGTCTTCCCTGTTCCAATTGCCCAAATCGGCTCATACGCTATCACAATATTTTGCCATTGTTCAGCTTTAACGACGGATGCAATATCACAAATTTGTTGTAATACAACTTGTTCCGCAGCGCCTTGCTCACGCTGCTCTAAGCTTTCGCCAACGCAATAGATCACCGTCAAACCTGCATTTAATGCATTTTGCAGTTTTGCTTTTAAAATATTGACGTTGTCACCAAATAATTCACGGCGCTCAGAGTGTCCAATCAATACATATTCAATCTGACTATCTTTTAATAGTTCCGCACTTACCTCACCTGTGTAAGCACCAGTACCGGCCACACGAGAAAGATCCTGAGCCACGGCATAAACAGCTCTGGTTGCATCTTTTAACTGAGCGTGAACACCAGTCAACGCAATCGTTATTGGCGCTACACCAATATGACATTGCTCAGGAGAAATATTGTCCTGTTGTAGTAACTGCTTAAATTCTTCTATTAATTGGAAAGCATTAGCATGCATTGGATTCATTTTCCAATTGCCAATAACCCAAGGGGTAATCGCCGAATTCGACATACTTCGCCCACCTACGACTAATTTATAAAAAATGCTGCATATTTTACACGTATTTTTATAAAATTCAGTTTTTCTTTTCAGTTTAAGTTTCAACCAACAAAAAATAGATCTAAAAAATCTCCACTCTTTTTACATATATATGTCGATTTTTTACAATCGTTTGCTTTATTTATAGCGAAGACTACTCTCTGAATCTGAAATTAATTTGTAAAAAAATCGATCAGTTCAAGTTTTTCAATATGAACCAAGTAAAAAACAACACTTTCTATAGTAGTATTTTTACGTAACAAAAGTATAATTTTGGGAATAGCTATTATAACCATATTGTGAGTAAGGCGGACAGATGTCAGGATTACATACGTCTCCAAAGTTTTCGGGGTTCATTCGACGTTTAGTTGAAGATGGTCATATGACTGCTGCAAATATGCAGAATGCAATTGATGCAGCCAAGAAAGCCAAACAAGATATTGTTGCTCATTTAATCGAACAACATCGTCTTTCTCCACTTACCATTGCAGAAAGCATCTCAGTAGAATTTGGCGAACCACTTTTTGATTTGGCGGTTTACGATGTTGGATTATTACCTCGAGAATTAACCGACAATAAACTCATACAAAAACATCGTGTTGTTCCGTTAATACAACGTGGACAAATTTTGTATGTTGCTACGAGCAATCCAACCAATATTGATGCATTAGATGCAATTCGTTTCAATACCAAACTTAATATTGAACCAATTATTGTTGAGCATACGAAACTTGAAAAGTTAATCGAACAACATTTCGGTGATTCAGGTAGTTTCGATTTTGGTGACAGTGAAGACTTCGACTTAGATATTGATGTTAATCAAGATTCTCCTCAAGAAGATGATGATGCATCACCACAAGGTGACGAATCTCCAATTGTCAAATATATTAATAAGCTTTTAATTGATGCCATTCGCATGGGTGCATCAGATTTACATTTTGAGCCTTACGAAAAAACATATCGTGTTCGTTATCGTGTAGATGGTGTTCTACGTCAAATCGCTACACCTCCTTTACAAATGGCAACCCGATTGGCTTCTCGTTTAAAAGTGATGTCTCAAATGGATATCTCTGAAAAACGAATGCCTCAAGATGGTCGTATTAAACTCAAATTGTCAAAAACCAAAGCCATCGATTTCCGTGTAAACTCTTTACCCACACTGTTTGGGGAAAAGTTGGTACTGCGTATTTTGGATCCATCAAGTGCTATGCTTGGGATTGAAGCATTAGGCTATGAAGATGATCAAAAAGCATTATTCATGGAAGCACTTGAAAAGCCTCAAGGAATGCTACTGATTACGGGTCCAACAGGTTCAGGTAAAACTGTATCTCTATATACAGGTTTAAATATTCTAAACACTGAGGATACTAATATTTCAACAGCGGAAGATCCTGTTGAAATTAACTTGGAAGGTATTAACCAAGTCAACGTGAATCCCAAAACGGGGTTAACTTTCTCTGCTGCACTGAAAGCTTTTCTACGTCAAGATCCAGATGTGATCATGGTCGGTGAGATTCGTGACCTCGAAACTGCTGAAATTGCAATTAAAGCAGCTCAGACAGGTCATATGGTGATGTCAACATTACACACCAACAGTGCACCTGAAACCTTAACTCGCTTACGCAACATGGGTGTACCTTCGTTTAATATCGCAACATCAGTTAATCTTGTCATCGCACAACGTTTAGCACGACGTTTATGCTCACAATGTAAAGTACCAGTAGATGTACCTAAACAAAGTCTTTTAGAGTTAGGATTTACAGAACAAGATTTATCGAACCCAGATTTACAGATATTTCAACCGATTGGCTGCCCTGAATGTCGAGAAGGGTACAAAGGACGTGTAGGTATTTATGAGGTGATGAAGGTCACTCCTGCGATCTCTCAAATCATCATGGAAGATGGTAATGCACTACAAATTGCTGCGGCCTCAGAAAAAGCTGGTTTTGATAATCTGCGTCGCTCAGGACTAAAAAAAGTAATGCAAGGAATTACCTCCTTGCAAGAAATTAACCGCGTAACAAGTGAATAAAATCAATAAAAAGGATTAATATCATGGCAGCAAATAAAGCGCAAATGATGCCTACTTTTGCTTATGAAGGCGTAGATCGCAAAGGGGCTAAAATTAAAGGGGAGTTACCTGCACGTAATATGGCTTTAGCCAAAGTCACGTTACGAAAACAAGGAATTACCATTAAAAATATTCGAGAAAAACGCAAAAATATTCTCGAAGGCTTAATGAAGAAAAAAGTATCAACATTAGATATTACGATTTTTACTCGTCAATTAGCAACAATGATGAAAGCAGGCGTTCCACTTGTGCAAGGGTTCGAGATCGTTGCAGAAGGTTTAGAAAATCCCTCTATGCGAGAGGTTGTACTCGGCATTAAAGGAGAGGTTGAAGGCGGTAATACTTTTGCAGGCGCATTACGCAAGTATCCACAATACTTTGATAATCTATTTTGCTCCCTTGTTGAATCTGGCGAACAATCTGGTGCTCTTGAAACAATGCTGGATCGCGTCGCGATTTATAAAGAAAAAAGTGAACTTTTAAAACAAAAAATTAAAAAAGCCATGAAATATCCTATCGCAGTCATAGTTGTGGCTGTGCTTGTTACAATTATCTTAATGGTCAAAGTTGTTCCCGTTTTCCAAGATCTTTTCAACTCATTTGGCGCCGATCTCCCAGCATTCACACAAATGGTCGTTAATATGTCAAAATGGATGCAAGAATATTGGTTTATTCTGATTCTTGTAATTGGAGCGATTATTACAGCTTTTCTTGAAACAAAAAAACGTAGTAAAAAATTTCGCGATCTTTTAGACAAAATGGCACTAAAAGCACCAATTTTCGGTGATCTTGTTTATAAAGCAATTATTGCGCGTTATAGCCGCACGCTTGCAACTACTTTTGCAGCAGGTGTACCACTGATTGATGCTCTTGAATCCACAGCAGGTGCAACAAATAATGTGATTTACGAAGAAGCTGTTATGAAAATTCGTGAAGATGTTGCGACAGGTCAACAACTACAATTTGCAATGCGCGTTTCTAATCGCTTTCCATCTATGGCAATTCAAATGGTTGCAATTGGCGAAGAATCAGGTGCACTAGATAGTATGTTAGATAAAGTAGCAACACATTTTGAAAACGAAGTGGATAATGCTGTTGATGGTCTTACCTCAATGATGGAACCATTAATTATGGCAATTTTAGGTGTACTTGTTGGTGGTCTAGTTATTGCAATGTACCTCCCTATCTTCCAAATGGGTTCAGTTGTTGGTTAATTATGCAAGATATTATTAATTATTTTATAAATGAGCCAACTGCGTTATATATTGCTATTGGTCTTTTCAGCCTGTGTGTAGGTAGTTTTTTAAATGTCGTCATTTATAGAACACCAAAGATGATGGAACAAGAATGGCATCATGAATGCCAAATGTTATTACATCCAGAACAACCTATAATAGACGAAGCTAAATTAACTTTAAGCACCCCACCATCTACATGTCCAAAATGTAAATCTGCTATTCGCTGGTATCAAAATATTCCTGTAATGAGTTGGTTAATACTTCGTGGCAGATGTGGGGCTTGCCAAAATCCAATTAGTATTCGCTATCCACTTATTGAATTATTAACAATGATTTGCTCATTAATAGTAGTTGCTATATTTGGCGCGACCGTGCAAATGTTATTTGGTTTAATACTCACTTGGGTCTTAATCACATTAACGTTTATTGACTTCGACACACAGCTATTACCTGATCGTTTCACCCTACCACTTGCCGCACTAGGCTTGGGAATCAATAGTTTCACTATTTATACTTCTGCAGGCTCAGCTATTTGGGGCTATTTGATTGGCTTTCTATGTTTATGGATTGTTTACTATATCTTTAAACTCGTCACAGGCAAGGAAGGTATGGGCTATGGTGATTTTAAACTGCTTGCAGCTTTAGGTGCTTGGATGGGGCCAATGATGCTACCCCTAATTGTGCTACTCTCTTCAGTTGTTGGTGCAATTATTGGAATTATTTTGATAAAAATGCGTGGTGAAAACCAACCTTTTGCATTTGGTCCCTATATTGCAATTGCTGGCTGGATTGCATTTTTATGGGGAAATCAAATTATGAAAATATACCTAGGTGGATAATATGAGTTTTATCTTGGGCATTACTGGTGGCATTGGTAGTGGCAAATCCGCCGCGACACAATGGTTTGAATCCCAAGGAATTGTTGTAGTCGATGCAGATATTGTAGCTCGTGAAGTGGTTGATCTAGGTCAACCTGCTTTGAAAGAAATTCAACTTTCTTTTGGAGAGTGGGTATTATTAGAAGATGGCAATCTGAATCGACGTGCACTTCGTGAACATATATTCCAGTTTCCAGAAGCGCGAGAAACTCTCGAAAAGATCACTCACCCTGCTATACGCCAATCCATTATTCAACAATTACAACAAGCAGAAAGCCCTTATGTCATTTTAGTTTCACCTCTTCTCTTTGAAACCAATCAGCATGAACTTGTGCATCACACCTTACTCATCGATGCTGATGAACAAACACAACTACAACGTGCAAGTCAAAGAGATGGACAAAATGAAGAACAAATCCGAAAAATTATCTCGGTTCAAATGCCTCGCACTCAAAAGCAATTACTCGCAAATGATATTGTTATGAATGATGGTTTACTTGAGCACCTTCACCAACAACTAAAACCATTACATCTAAAATATCTACAAAGCGCTGAGCAGGCATTTTAATCCTGCTTCTGTTGCGCGAGTCGTTCACTCAGCGTGTCTTTTTTAAACCAGCGCCACGGCTGTAATGCACCAATACCCATTCCTACTAAACCACAAGCAATCGCTGCATTTAAAGGCTCATCAAGCAGTGGAACAGCAATCACAGCAGCAATAAAAGGTGCCAAAGTAACAATACTCCCCGTTTTAAATGCACCTAAACGCTCAATCGCAGCAACATAGGTCAAGGTCGCAATAATTACGACCAATACACCATGAAATAAACCTTGAATGACTAAATGAATGGGTTCTGCTTCTTGAAAATGTTTTGGAACAAATAAAATATATACAGGTAAATAAATAATCGCTGACCAAATTGCCACGCTTGCCATGGAATGCCAAGCCGATAATTTCCATTGTTTAAGCAATACTGTAAAAATTCCCCACCAAACAGCACTGATAAAAAAAAGTAAATCGCCTAAGCCAAAAGCGGCCGCTTGATCATGCAACATCAGATAGCTCATCAATACAAGCGCACTTAACATGATGCTCAGACTTAACCAAGTATGTTTATCAAAAGGTTGTCTAAACAATAAATAAGCAGCAACTGCCGTACATAAAGGAATACAGCCATTTAAGAAAATTGCAGCGTGGGCTGCTGGTGCTTGCAAAAAAGCAGTATAAACGGTCAGACAGTAGGCTAAACCACCTGTTAAGGCTAAAATGACTGGACGTGGATGCCATAAGAAAGCTAAATCTTTTTTATAAATGAGCACAGGCATTAAAATAAGAAAGGCTATCGCAAAACGCATTGCCACCAAATCCCATGCACTCACATGCCAATGTAAATTTAAACGGGAGAAAATGGTGAATCCCCCCCAAATACACATTGTAATTAAAACAAATAGATAACCTTGTGTACGAGCAGTCATTTAAGATTACATTGGCAATACTTGCGTGAATTATACAACACTACGCTGGCGACATGCTTCATAAAGTGCCATACCAGTTGCGACACTCACATTTAGACTTTGCAAATCACCAGACATTGGAATATAAACCGTATGATCACATTGTGACTGAGTAATCGGTCTTAAACCTGTGTCTTCCGCACCCATGACAATCACAACTGCACCCTTAAAGTCACATTGCTGAATTGGCAATGCTTTTTCATCTAGCATTGTGCCAATAACACGCATATGTGTGGTCTCTTTTAAATGAGCTAAGGTTCGAGCTAAGTTAGTCACCTGAATAAACTTAACTTTTTCCGCCCCACCTGCTGCAACTTTACGTGCCGTAGGAGTTAAACTAGCTGAACGATCACGTGGCACAATCACCGCCTGAACCCCCATTGCAGCTGCGGTACGAATACATGCACCGAGATTATGCGGATCCGTCACTTGATCTAATGCCAATAACAAAGCATCTGGTGACTGCTGCATCAATTCGTCTAAATCTTTTTCATTTAAGGTTGGATGTGGTCGAACTGCAGCAACTACTCCTTGGTGAAAAGGTAAGCCTGCAAGCTTTTCCAAACTATCCCGACTCGCCTTTTGGACGCTAATCCCAAAAGGTTCGGCAAGTTGCAAAATCTTTTGTAATCGCTGGTCATCACGACCTTTTAAGGTAAATAAAGTCAAAACGCGTTCAGGCTCTAACTCCAATAATGACTCAACCGAATGAACGCCATAATAATATTCAGGTTTTGCCATGAACGACCTCTTGCAGTATTCCCGATCTATAAAGGGAGATTTTGAAAAATAAAAATCCTGCAAAGTAGCTTTACAGGATTTTCTTTAGCGATAGTGTACTCGATTTAGAACGGAATAGGTTAACCTTCTAAATGACATACATAATCAAGCACTTCATCAGTCTCTATGTGGAAAACACTATTTCCTGGGACATAAAAAGACTGACCTGCGCGGAATAACTCACTTTCTGTACTGTCTGCAATTTTTACACGACATTCACCAGAAATGATTTCCATACGTTCTGGCACATGTGTTTCAAAAGTTAATGCCTGTTCAGTAGGTAAAATCACACCTAATGTCTTTTTAGTACCATCTTCAAATTGTACAGTATGGCTGATACATGCCCCACCAAAATATACATTTGACTTTTTAATGACCGTAACATGATCAAACTGCACTGAACTCATGCATACTCTCCAAATAATGCAGCATTTATATTAGGTTATGATGGACGTAGTTTAATTGTGCCTGCGTCACTAATCAATCCATTTTTATCATGCTTTAACAGCAATTTTTATGCCTTTCTACTAAAGTTATGTTCAACTCACAAGCGCTTTTAGATCAAAGCATCCGATCTAAAATACAATAGAAAAAATCTTATAAATTGATAGACGAGCTTTACATCACTAAATTATTCAAAACAACTCCAGAAATAAAACATGATTTCATCAACACAACGCTGATCCTCTTGTTCGATTAGCAAAATTTCTCTATCTTTAAGCAAAAGATTGCGTGCACTGGATGCATATATGCTCACCCATTTAACTTTAATTAATTTTGCACTTGCAGACCATTTAGCTTTAGATATTGAACAAGGTTTCAATGTTTTGACTGGGGAAACTGGTGCAGGAAAATCGTTATTGTTAGATGCACTGTCTGCATGCTTGGGTGAACGTACCGATACCAACTATGTCCGTTATGGTGCAGATAAAGCAGATGTCACTGCTGTATTTAGTTATCAAGCTGAAAGTGCGGAAGCAAAATGGCTTACAGAACATGAACTAGATGATGATTCTGGTGAAATTCATTTAAGACGTGTCATATTTGCGACAGGTCGAAGCAAAGCATGGATCAATGGGCGCCCAAGTAGTTTGTCAGAGTTAAAAGAAATTGGACGCTTACTCGTACAACTTTATAGCCAGCATAGCCAACAGCAATTACTTGAGCCCCCTTATCCGAAGCACTGGTTAGATCGTTATCATAATTTTGCCGAATCAGCAGATGAAGTACGTGAAGCGTATAGCACATGGCAAAAAAACATTCGCCAGCATCAAGCCGCTTTGGATGCGCAAGCCACGCGTATTCAAAAAATACAAAATTTAGAATCCCAAATAGAAGAACTTGAAGAGATTGTCCAAACGGATTATCGAGAGATTGAACAAGAGTTTGATCGTCTCAGCCATCATGAACATATTATGCAAGACTGTAGTTACAGTCTAAATGTCCTGGATGAGGCGGAACAAAATATCACTCAAGAAGTTGCCTCAATCATTCGTCGTTTAGAGTCTCATGCAGGACGCAGTGAACAGTTATCAAATATTTATAATTCGTTACTCAATGCGCAAAGTGAGATTGAAGATGCAACCGCGAGTTTACGTCAATTTATTGATCGCCAAAGCTTTGATCCTGAAAGAATGGAACAGCTCAATACAACCTTAGAAATTTTCCATCGTCTCGCGCGCAAACACCGTACCCAACCTGAATTACTCAAACAAGAATATGAAACTTGGCAACAGGAATTAGAGCAATTACATCTATTAGAAGATCCTGAAACCTTAGCTGAACAGGTAGAAATTTCTTATCAAATTTTTATGCAAAAAGCTGAACATCTAGATCAAATTCGTCGTGCTGCTGCAGTTCCATTGGCGAAGCAATTGACTGAACAAGTGAAGCCGCTTGCTCTACCAGAAGCATATTTTGAATTTAAGTTCGAGCCAATGGAAGCAAATGCCGAAGGTCTCAGCTTTATTCAGCTTCTTTTCACTGCCAATAAAGGCATTCCACCACAACCGTTGGCTCGCGTTGCATCTGGCGGTGAACTCTCTCGTATTGCACTGGTCATGCAAGTGATGAATGCCGAAAAAACAGAATCCGAAGTTTTGGTCTTTGATGAAATTGATGTCGGAATTAGTGGTGGTACGGCCGAAGTGGTTGGTCGTTTACTCGCTGATCTGGCTCAACATGTACAACTGCTCTGTATCACTCACCAAGCTCAAGTTGCTGCACAGTCTGACCAACACTTATTGGTCAAAAAACAACAAACAGATCCAGCAAGCAGTACCATTATTGAGTTAAATGAGGAACAACGCATTCTAGAACTAGCACGCATGTCTGGCGGCGTCGAGATTAGCGAAACTACCTTGCAACATGCCAAACAACTGCGTCAACTAAAATTCCAATCAGCTTAATACGCATAACAAAATGTGAGAAAAAGATTGGCGAAATCCGATTAACTCTTGTATGTTGATAAGAAGAACCTATATAGATAGATCAGCATAATATTTTTGATGGAGAATCGCCTAGGTGACGAAACAATATCTAACTCACCGTTGTCTCATCGCTCCACCAGACATAACAGATGACTTCTTTGCCAATACTGTTATCTATGTGGCACGCCATGATGAAGATGGTGCACAAGGCATTATTATCAATCGCCCTTCTGAGTTACAGATCAAAGAATTATTGAACGATTTAGAGATTGATGCAGATAATGTGCAGCCTCATGCCGTGTTGCAAGGTGGGCCATTACGCCCAGAAGCAGGTTTTGTACTACACACAGGTCAACCTACTTGGCATTCATCAATCGCAGTCGGTGAAAATGTTTGCATTACGACCAGTAAAGATATTTTGGATGCAATTGCACATAACGAAGGTGTCGGTCGTTACCAAATTGCTCTAGGCTATGCCAGCTGGGGCAAAAATCAGCTTGAAGAAGAAATGGCACGTGGTGACTGGCTGATTTGTGACTCAGACATGGATTTAATCTTTAATCTACCTTATGGCGATCGTTGGGATGCCGCATACAAGAAAATTGGGGTAGACCGCACATGGTTTGCTTCAGAGATTGGTCATGCCTGATTTTAAAACTTCGCAATCCATTATGGCCTTTGATTTTGGTACTCAAAAGATGGGGATCGCAATTGGTCAATCAACTATTGAGAGTGCCAATCCTCTGCCATTATTCGTGATGAAAGATGGTATCCCTGACTGGAACCAACTATTAAAACTTGTCAAAGAATGGCAGCCCAATCTTTTTTTAGTCGGTTTACCATTAAATATGGATGATAGTGAATCTGAACTCTCTGCTCGCGCACGAAAATTTGCACGACGTTTGCGTCATCAAACCAATATTGAAACGTGGATGGTGGATGAGCGCTTGACTACACGCGAAGCGAGAGAAGAACTTGAGTCTTATCAAAATAAAGGCCAAGCAAAACGATTATCGGCTGATAGTTTCGCAGCTGCGCTACTCATTCAAAGCTGGTATCGTGATCCTAATGGAATAATACCTTAATCATTTATATTTAAGCGCTTTATCACGGTATAGCACACTGATGTACCGTGATAAATCAGATCCAGACCATCAAAATAACTGCTTTAGCACGCCTACAACCCAAACCATTTGAATAAAATTTAGAATGTAATTCTTAAAAAATAAATCAGCTCAGACTACGCCTGATTATTTCTCAATAATTCTAACCGTTGCAGTTCGCCCTGAAACAAAAGCCAATGGATTCTGAGGTTGCTCATCTAAAACAATTTTTACAGGCACACGTTGTGCTAAACGTACCCAACTAAAAGTAGGGTTTACATTTGCTAATAGATTAGAACTGCCAGAACGCTCACGATCTTCGATCCCTGTTGCAATACCTTGAACATGCCCACGAATTAATTGACGATCCCCCATCAACTGTACGGTTGCTGAATCACCGACATGAATACGATTCAATTTGGTTTCTTCAAAATAGCCCACGACATAAAGCTGATGACGATCTAGCAGCGCAGCAACCGCTTGCCCAACCTTAACATAATTCCCAACACGTAAATCAAAGTTAGCTAAAGTCCCATCCGCAGGTGCAACGACTGCTGAACGACTCATATTGAGCTGAGCTAAATGTAAATTGCTATTCGCTACTTCGATCAAAGCTTGCTGTTGTTGAATGGCAGCCTCAGCCTGTTCAATACTCGCTGCTAGCTGTTCTTTCTCAGCAATCGCCTGATCGCGTGTAGCAAAAACCTGATCTTGCTCTTGCTTAGAGATTGCACCATCCATCAAACTCGCATAACGTGCTGCATTCTTCTCAGCCAATTTCATATTAGCTTCAGTCTTGACCAAATTTGCCTTTGAACCGACTAAGTTTGCATGCGCCTGAGCCAAACCAGCATTGGCTTTAGCTAAATCAGATTTAGCTTGTTCAACGTCAAGGGCTTGACGCTCTACATCAATCTTGAAAAGAATTTGTCCTTTCTTTACCGTCTGATTGTCCTGTACCAGCACCTCAGTTACTAATCCATTAACATCCGAAGCCACTTGAACCACATCACCACGCACACGACCATCACGTGTCCACGGTGCAGCATTGTAGTAATTCCATAAATGCACGACTGCATATATCGCAATCAAAACCGAAAGTACTAATACAATTGGACGTATGACTTTTCGTACATCAAATGCATTCATGTTCATCACCTTTACCACATATTTTTAAATCATTAAATTTCGGAGAGCTACTTAAAGGCTTGTACCTTGTAAATAAAGACATAACCAATGCATACACAGCAACAATCCCAAGTACAAACACAAGTTGAAAATGTTCGGTAGTACAATCCAACCTCTTATAACTAAACGATCGATCAGTGGACTCATCAGCTTAAAGAGCACGTAGGCGATGATGGCTTGCACCAAAAGAATTGGAATATAGATTCCATAAACGTTAATCTCACCCATGCAATACACCTAAATCATATGTTTCTGAATCCAGCTTTTGTGTTGAGACATGCCCTATGCTTTCACAAATATTATTCAGAGAAATCAACATTCTTTGAGCGAGTTGCTCATCTTCAATTTGCGCTGCAATCCGCTGTAATAGATCAATCTGCTGTACAATTCGAATTGGAAAATGGTTCAGAGAAAGTTGTTTCTCCTGCATTTGAAAATATTCAGTCAGTTGCTGTTGCAGCTCATTGATTTCATTTTTCAAACTGACCAATTGGGGGAGTTTTTGGCTAATTTCTTGCAATCGGACTAAGTCAATAATTGAACTACTTTCAATCAGAGCATTCTGAATCGATATCTTAACTTCAGGATTTTGAACCATTTTGGTATTCAATATTCCAACTCGGTCCAACATACTGCGTAGATGAATTTTGAACTCACTGCCATAAGATAGATTTAATGCCTGACGCATCGCCTGATAATGTAAAGTTAAAATTCGCGTTGCACTGGTATCAGGTGAAACAGCTCGAACTAAATCAATCACAATGAGTGAAACCAATACGCCCAGAACCATTGCAAATGAACTATCTAAATAAGAAACAGCATCCATGGTGTATTTATTATGCAAATTCAATCCCATCATGGTGTTAATCCCAAGTACCATTCCTACAGGCATTAACATTTGATTTGCCATCATGGTGACAGCCACTAAAAACACTGGAAATAGCACCAAAGCCAATTGCCAAAAATGGGTCACATGCGGAAAAATACCAAATGCATATAAGAATACTAAGCCTGCTGACACAATACTGCCCCAAATAAAAATCCGCAGCACAGGTACTGGGTTATCCAATGCGGTTAAGATACACGCCGTGATAGCCCCCATTTGCGCCATCATAAAACCCGCCTTCCAACCTGACAGAATCCAAGCTGCAGTGACAATAAAAGTAATCAGTACAGCACTAATTCCACCTCGTATCGCAATACCATGATCACGATGTAAACTTGGATATTTCGTCGTAATTGCTGTAATTTCTATTGGAATCTCTTTATTACCTTGCTGAATCTGTTGCCAAAGTAGTTTTACTGCCAAGATATTGGCTATAAAATGACGAACATCCATCTTTAATGCAGCCAATACAACTTCCTGTTCAGACGTTGCTTTAGAAATCAGCTCAGCGAAATCCTCTTCAAATCCAATCGGCAAAGTCTGTAAATCAGCAGGTACTAAACTTTTCTCTTGTTTTAAAAATGTCAAAGTATGCTGACGAATCATATCCAAATTCGAAACAAGATTAACCAAGTGCAAATGTTCGAGTTGTTTCACACGTTGAGACAATGCAACCAAATTCGCAACCACCAAGGACACTTGATGTAGCATTTCTTGTAAAGGTTTGGTCATGCCTTTCAACTCACCTTTTTCATAAGCCAAATGTACAGCTAAAGCATGAATATCAGAGGCATCACGAGTAATCACAGATAAAACTTGCGTGTAATTTTCAGGTGTTTCTTGAACTGCAATCAATTTTTCAAAAGTTGCTTCTAGATCGTTTAACGTTTTATTGACACGTTGCTTAATCATTGCGCCAACATGAACTGGAAAAAAAGTTGCCGAAACAATGGCGGAAGAGACCACCCCAACTGAGATTTCAAGTACACGTGCAACAGCGATATCAAAAATATTATAGGTATCGATATAGGTAATTGCATTGTAAACAATCATGGCAGTTGAATATCCTGCCAACATAAATACGTAGCTACGCGGCGTGCGGTCTAGTAATGACACATATAAAGCAAAGCCCACCCAGAGAGATAAAATAACCGTAAATAGCCACGGCGTATTAATAAAATGTGGGGTTAATAACAGTGCTATGACTGCCCCTGCTACAGTCCCAATCAAACGATACACACATTTCGAAGACACCATTCCCGAATAAGGATTGGCAATAATCATGACCGTTCCAATCGACCACATAGGATTAATCAAATCTAATTCAAAAGAAATAAACAATGCCAGCATGCCTGCTACAAAGGTTTTACAAGCAAAAATAAGATCAAGTCGGCTTGGTCTGAAAGCTAACAGCTGTTTAAGTAACATGAATATGTCTCAATTCTAAGTCAGCATGATCTAGATGACACATAACAATGTGGCACGAAGTTAGACCGATTTGGAGTATCAAATCAGTTGACAAGAAAAAGCTGATTATGGGGAGCAAGGCATAGTGTCTAGAGCAAATGGAGATAATTTAATTAATTTCATTATCCAATGAGGACACTACATCTACAATTTTTTCAAAACAAAGCAAATTAGTCAACATAAATTATCACTATTTGATAATTTTTCATTTTAATTTAAAATATTTTCAATAAAAACCATATTTTTTCTCAATTCAATGCCTAATTGATTGAGCAAAAATATTCCGACCTAAAAGTCCATACACGATCTCGGGCTTTTCTGTTATAAAGCAATAAAAGTTCGATTTTCACGTTATTTTTAAGGAGTAGACAACGGATCATGGCAATTTCGAGTTTTGGTAAAATTCTCACCGTGCTGGATTTATTTTCAGTTTCACGTCCGATTATCAATGTCGATATCATTTGTGATGAGCTTGGTCTCTCAAAACCCACAGCCTATCGTTATCTTAAAGAACTTGTTTCAACAGATATTTTAAAGCGCATTAGTGGTACATCAGGAGACTACACTTTAGGCTCTAAAATTGCCGTTCTTGATTATATTTCTCATAGTACCGATCCATTGGTTCAAATCAGTATTCCTTTTATGCGTGATATCGTAGATCGTACTGAACTCTGTTGTTTATTAACCTATTTAAACCATGATTATTGTATTGATCTACATCATGAAACCTTTAAAGAAGCAGAACTCATCTCTTACGGAAGAGGTTGTCCACGCCCTGTTTATGTAGGTGCTTCACCCAAAATTGTGATTGCTCATCTCTCCAAGCAACATATTCAAGCTTATTATCATCAGTTTACTCAGGAGCTTGCTCAGGTAGGCTTTGCCCATAGCCTCGATGAGTTTATGCAGCAAATGCGGAAAATTAAAAAACAAGGCTTTTATTTATCGCAGGGTGAGATTGATCCAATGGTATGTGGCCTTTCCGTGCCGATTCGCTTTTCTACTAAAGAGGCGCCGATTGCACTCACGCTAGTAGCATCAAAAAATCGTTTTGATTTCTTGAATATTCAAAAACTGATCGAGATCTTGCAAAATAATGCAGCGCAAATTGAGCATAAATTTGCAACACTTTCCGAAAATCAGTCAAACTGAATTGAGAATTTTAAAAAATATTTACATTTTTATCCGTTGTAAATAGCAATATATTCTCATATTATGATTATGTTCTTCAGCATACCCTCTTAAAAAGAGTATGACTTTCCTCAGAGAACTAAGCCCATCTTTGTTATGGGCTTTTTTCTTAATCACTATCTAAAAATATTAATTAAAACATTTTATAAACAATGAGTTAGAATATCATTATTGAACTAACACATAATTTTATTGATTAACTTTGCTTCGACTAGCATCTGTTCAGTCTGATCAGCAGTTATTGCAACCAAATATTTACCATTTGAATAATAAAGCGAACCATCCTGATTCAGGGCATAGCCTAACACCCCTCTTTTCAGAACTTTCTGTTCCCCATTCGTTGCATATTGAATCAGTTCCCAATTACGAGGAATCACACCAGCAAATTTTTCACCTGCACTTTGATTTTGTTGCAAAGTTTTCTGAGCTTTAATCAAATTACCTTCAACAAATAATTCTTCTTCAGATTTTTGTTTAGTCTTAGCAGGATTTGCACCTGAAGTCGACTTAAGCGATTCGCCAGTATAACGTTGCGTAAAAAAGTCTAACCAACCAATCACAGCACGAATAATTTTGAACGGCGCAAATATAATATCTTTGAGTGAATTGCCACTGTGATGCTGATTTTTATATGGACGTTTAAGGAAATAAAGCTGTCCCGCCGCATCAAGTTTTGGTTTATAAAAATCAAACTTCGGATCAGCAATGATTGTTTCTAGTTCACCTGTTCTTAGATTCAAGCGACAAATCTCTTTCGGTCCCACACTGACATTACCTTGATGATCATAGGCAAAACCACAGCTATCATAATAAACAATATCAGGATCTTGAGGATCAAAACTTGGATGTTCGTCTTGACAGTCACCTTCCGTAATATATTGGATGCGATTCGAATCTAACCCCAAAACACAAAGATGCCTTTCATATGCATAACCTTTACTTGCAGATAAAATTAATCTTTGTTTTTGCGCTGCATAATCAAGATGATGAACAATAAATTCATTATTTCTAAGAACCAAAGCTTCTGGCTGTTGTAACTCAGTTAATGATTTCATATAAATTGCACAACCATCTTGTAGTCGTGCCGCATAAATCATCTGTTGGTTATCAGTCAATACAGCATCAACTGGAAATACATAGGCTAATTCATTTGGATCATCTTGACTGCTCAACCCCATAAATTGCGCGCCAGTCCCAGTGGTTTTCCATTGTTTGCGCTGCTTAATTTCTTGTAAATTTTTCTTGTACTGACTGACCGCATGACAATCTATAGTCTGTGTTTTTTGATTTTGTAATAGATACAATTCTTGATTTGATAAATATAATAAAGATGACATGTAACCGTGTTCCTAAGTTATCATTTTTAAGATTCACTATATTTCACAAATTTTATAGTGAATGCTTTGATTATTTAGATTTTTATTAAATTTAAATAAAATAGTGATGGCAAATCATCTTAAGGCTGTTTTAAATATGGCCAAGCAGCTTTCATATAAATAAACATCGACCATAAAGTCAAAATAACGGCGGTATACAGTAAAGCATATGCCCAGATTTCGAGTGGTTTCCAGTTTAATAAGAACACACTAATCGCAATCATTTGAAATGCTGTTTTATACTTTCCTACCGTAGAAACTGCAACGCTAGTACGTGCACCCAATTCAGCCATCCATTCGCGCAATGCTGAAACGGTAATTTCACGCGAAATAATCACAATTGCAGCAAAAGCCATTGAGATCGTCGGTTGCCATTGCACCAATACAATTAATGCAGCTGCAACCATAAGCTTATCGGCGACTGGGTCAAGGAAACGCCCGAAAGCAGAAGTCTGATTCAAAGTTCGAGCTAAATAACCATCGAACCAATCTGTCACTGCTGCAAGAACAAAGATTGCAGTCAATATCAGATGTCGCATCATTCCCCCATGATGCTCAGCAATTCCAATTGCAGGTGGCCAATAGGCAATTGCCAAAAATACAGGAATGAGGGCGATACGCGCCAAAGTTAAAATATTAGGAATGTTCAGGATTCGCCCTGTGCTCATAAACACCGCCATGTTGTTCGCATCAAATATGCATGTCGCACAAAGGATGTGCCGAGATTGTATCCATGTGTAAGCAACTTTATACGAAATGCACGGCAGTGTCGACTAGGCAAAAACGGCAACTGTTTGTCTAAGTATCGCAATCAGTCGATTTTCATCATCCCAAAGATAGGCATACTCAGTTGAATAACCATGTTCAGCATATTCAGTCACTACTTTGTATTTGAACCAATCCTGTACTTGATGAGCAATCGGCTGCAAATAGGTAATTTGCCATGTTAATGAACTTGCAGGTGCAGGGGTTTTAAACATCGGCAACACACCCGGTGGCCACACATCCATCAATCCAAATAGATCGGCCAATTTCATTTCGCGATTTGGATGCAACTGAGGAATAAAACGACACCATCCGCCAAAGTCAGGCACTTTGCTGCCAGCCATTGGATAATTACCTTCAGCCCAACATAGTTCAAACTGTTGCAAACATTGTGGCATTAAGCCTTCAATATAAGCCGTTTTTTCCAACTGTGCCGGCAGTGGATAATCAGGAATTTGCGGTAGATTTTGCACATGAATCCGAGATTCACGCTGCGAACCAAAACTTGCTATTAAAATACTTTGTACAGTATCTGCTTGCCATAACCGCACTTCTAAGGTTGTAACCGATTTACCCTCTCGCAACACCTCTGCCGTGAGTTTAGCCTGCCCTTCTTGCACAGGACCAACAAAGGTCACATTACAACTCAATAACTGCTTTGTTGTATCATGAACCACACTCTGCGCCTTTTGGATTAATAATCCTGCAACTAAACCGCCAAATACGGTGCGACCTTGTAACCATCCTGAGGGAATATCAATCCACTCTTGATGTTCAACCTGTTGATACAGCGGAAGCAATGACATTATCTTTCCTTAATCGTCAAACCATCTTATCTTTAAATGTTTTTCTCTGTTTGTGAATGATCATTGACGCACTAGTCATTGAGAGATTGAGCCAATCAGTCAAATTATTCGTGCAAAATTTTATAAATCGTTCTCGCCATGACTTCACCCAGACCCGGTACAAGCATCAACTCTTTTTCTGATGCTTTTAAAACACCTTGTATACCACCAAAATGAGTGAGTAGATCACGACGGCGTTTTGGCCCTAGCCCAGGAATAGCCTCTAAAACTGAACTACTACGGCGTTTATCACGCTTAGCTCGATGTTTGGTAATGGCGAAACGATGCGCTTCATCTCGCACTTGTTGGATGAGGTGTAAAGCTTTATGGTCTTCGGGTAATTGAATCTTAGTCCCATCGGTAAAATGTAGCGTTTCTAACCCCGGTTTACGTCCCTCACCTTTAGAGACACCAATCATAAAAGCATCAAGCGCTAATTCTTGCATAACCTCCATCGCCATATGCAACTGCCCTTTACCACCATCAATCAAGAGTAGATCAGGTAACATATTTTTTTTATAACGGCGTATCAATGCTTGGCGCATCGCCGCATAATCATCACCGCCCGTAATATCCTGAATCGCAAACTGACGATAATCTCGCTTTCTTGCACCGCCCTGATCAAAGACTACACAAGAAGCAATCGGTGCTTCACCCATGGTATGACTGATATCAAAGCATTCAATCCGATCAATCGGACGCCCAACCACTTGTTCAAGTTGATGAAAACGCTCGTTTAATTCCAAATGATTACTCAGTTTGCCTTTAATCGCATGTTGCACATTCATTTGTGCCAGTTCTAGCCATTCAGCCCGAGTCTCTCGCACTTTATGTTTGATTTGAACTTTCTTATTGAAGGTTTGCTGTAATGCTTCTTCTAATTGTTTTTGGTCGGGAATATCTACATTTACAATCAATTCTGATGGCACTTCATCCGCCACTTGGAAATAGAAATTCGCCATAAAATCATTCAGCATTTGCGCCAAATCATCTCCCAACATATCTGGAAAATAACTTTTTCCACCAAGCATACGTCCATTACGAACATGCATGATTTGTACGCAAGTCACACCCGCTTGATAGGCAATCGCCAAAATATCGGCTTCGCCTTTGATCTTAAATACTGCTTGTTGTGCTTGAACCTCGCGCAATAAAGCGAGGCGATCACGATAAAATACGGCTTTTTCAAACTCAAGAGCTTCGGCAGCCTGTTCCATTTTTCCAATCAGCTCTTGATTGAGTTCTTTGGTATCACCCTGTAAAAAACGAATTGAATTGTCCACATCTTCCTTATAGTCCTGAGGGCTAATCAGACCGACACAAGGCGCTGTACAACGTTTAATCTGATACTGCAAACAAGGGCGTTTACGTTGTGAAAAATAACTGTTTTCACATTGGCGGACATTAAATAATTTTTGTAATACAAGTAGCGTATCTCTAGCACTATAAGCACTTGGATATGGACCAAAAAACTTGCCAATTTGATGTTTACCTTTGCCACGGCCACTGGCAATACGTGGGTAAGGTTTATCTGCTGAAACGAAGATATAGACATACGACTTATCGTCACGCAACATAATATTGTATGGCGGACGATGTAATTTAATCAGATTTTGTTCAAGTAATAATGCTTCTGTTTCAGAACGAACAACCAAACTTTCGATGTCATAAATTCGCGCGACTAAAGCCTGTGTCTTAGGATGGTCAATTGTTTTAACAAAATAGCTGGATACACGATTCTTTAAGTTTTTGGCCTTCCCGACATACAGCAACTCTCCATCTTTGCCGAGCATTTTATAAACACCAGGCAATTGAGTCATATGAGTCAGAATTTTTTCAATATGTTCACGCGCGTTTGGATTCACAGCAGACTTTCATCATCAGTAATGCTTTCGATGATGTAGTCTGCATAAATCAATTTCAAGTCAATTGAGCTAAAATCCATCAATTCAATAACTCAAATAACACCAATTATTTAAAAACTCGACTCAATACGTTATTAGCGCTATTAAATGCAGACTCATTAAAGAAATCACAGGCTAGTTCATTTATTGGAGCGATTGGATTAACTTCTCTAGTTGTATGGTAAAAACCCCAATACTCACGAGACTGATGGCGAATACGTGTATCTGCTAAATTAAACTCAGTATTAGGTGTAAATGCAGTCCAAGCTGCATTTTGCCAAATATCTTGGCGGATAATACTGCTTCCTACACTTACATGTGACAGATTTTGGGTTGGATAAGATTCAATATAATCTTGTGAACTCAACTGAACTTGTTTTTGCCAACATGTTGCACCTGCTGGGAATTTATCCTGACTGGCAAACAATATTCCTTTAATAATATCTAATGTTACATCGCTTATGAACGATGATGATGTCGCTTGTCTTAAAAAGTATCCTATATAGTCAGAAACATCTAAGCCAGATAAATCAATTTTTTTAAGTTGATAGGTGAGTTTAAATACTGTTCTCTGCTCTAAATTATAAGGCTCATATTCTAAAACAGTGTCATTAAATATCGCTTTACGACCGACCATATAAGCACCCGTAGTATTTTGCGGTGGTAATATAGTGGATATACCATTGCTCGTTATAAAGTTTCGAAGCGCTTCTGTTTGCAATTTCGGTGTTTCAGTATAACTAATTAAAAGATCATTATTTTTATCTACTTGGTATGATTTCTTTGTTAGTTTGTTTGAGGTATTTGCCGCTGCAAAATCATAACTGTAAAAAACTTTATTCTTTGGGTCAACCTTTCCATAAATATCATTATTTTCATCACTACAAGCCACTAAACTTAAAAGGCTTAAATTAATCAGTAAAAATTTTTTCATTATGGCTTCTCAATTTTAATAAAATGCCTGCAAATTATGCTCAATTTAGACCATTTGATACAATATTAATAAACAAATAAATAACCAAATCATCGTTATAAAAAAACGCCCTTTCGGGCGTTGATCTCATTCAGACTTAAAATACATAAGGTCGAATAAAAATTAAGAAAAATAGCCCTAACATGATGAACCATTTCAAAAAATAATATAAACCACGATTACTTGCTTTTAAGGCTTTGGCTTTTAAACGGAACTGATAAATATATCCAAAAAGCTTATTTAACCCGCCTGTTTGGTCACCCGCTTCATTGGGTGAGCTGGCTGCCGTCATGACACTTTTACCGAACCAATGATTAAACTTTTCCATAAAACGGTTTTTTAATGGGCGTTCTACATCAGCGAAAAAGATAATACGATTCTGTTCAGTGGTGTTTTCCGCATAATGGATATAGGTTTCATCAAACACCACACTTTCACCATCACGCCACGAATATCGCTGACCATCAACATCAATAAAACAGCGATCATCATTTGGTGTAATAAGACCTAAATGGTAACGCAATGAACCCGCATAAGGATCACGATGGCGAACTAAACGGCTATCTGGCGCTAACTCAGTAAACATCGCAGCTTTGATTGTTGGAAGGGTTTTTAATAATGCAGTTGTTTTTGGGCAAAGTTCAGCGGCAGATGGATGTGCCGAGTCATACCATTTCAAATAGAAACGTTTCCAACCTGTTTTAAAGAAGGAATTGAAACCGAGATCATCATAACTACTTGAAGCTTTAATCCCACCTTTGTCATATAAAGCTTTGGCTTCGTCTCGAATCATTTCCCAATTTTCATCTAAAACTTTTAAATCTTTAAAATACTGCGTATCAATATAAGGTTGATTCGGTACTTTAGAAAACATGTACATTAAAAAGTTTATAGGTGCAAGAATCGTTGAATGATCGAAAAATTGACGATAAAACGAATGCTTTACTTTACCGCGTCGTTGAATATACAAAGCTGAAATAATAAAAATCGCTAAAATGATCCATTTAACCATTGAAAAAATCGACCAAAAAAATGAATCTCGGAATTTTATCATTGTCTTTTTTAATTTCTAGCCAATTTTGGTTCAACAATTTGTTCCACTTAATTCATTAGATAAAATAAACAATAAATATCATGTAGATATAGAAAATGATCTTCCAATGAAAATTGTTATTTTTTTATTTTTTGCTGTTTTTTGACCAAATACATTTTTGCATCAGCTTCATGAATCAAAGTAGATGCATCCAAGTAGCCATCAACATGATCTGTTTGTTTTACACCGATACTCAAAGTAATACTCGGTTCAATTTGATAAACATACTGTAGTAATCTCGGAACGAAACTTTCAAGTGCCTGTGCTTCAGTACAACGCGGAAATACAATACAAAACTCATCTCCACCACATCTAAAACAATGATCATCCAAACGTGCAACGAATCGAATCGCATCCGCTACAACTTTTAAGATTTGATCACCTTTAGAATGCCCAAAATTATCATTGATCATTTTAAAATCATTGATATCGATAAATACGACTGTAACAGGTTCTAAACTTCGTTCAGCTGCATAAATTGTCGAATTTAAAATACGATTTAAATGTCTCACATTTAATAGTCCTGTGAGCGGATCAGTTTGAGATAAAGCTTCCATTTGCTGAGCACGATCTTCTAACACAGAAGCATATTGCTCAATTTTTTCTTTAGATGCCTTCAACTCACTGACCAGACTCCACACATAGGTTTCTACAACCAGCGAAATATCAAACATAAATAACTTTTCTAAAGTAGAACGTATTTGATGAAAATTCTCTGTATCGCCTAGCTGTTGTTGAATCATCGATATCAGCATGGTTTTGAGATGATAGACTGCAGATAAATATAATTTGGGTTCGACACCAATTCGTTTATGCACTAAACCAATTCTCAATCGGTTATTGACATAATTGGCATCATAATTACCTGAAAAAAGTTCTACCAAGTATTGGCGTTGTGCATGTTGTAACCGAGATAAAGTGTCTATATCACCAATCAGTGAAGCAATCTCAGAAATCGAAGTTTGCTGTTGATAAAAGGTAATCACAACTTGGTCAAGTAGATACTCAAGATCAATTTGTTCCCCTAAGTCAACCAACTGCTGTAATTCTTGATGACTTAAACTAAGCAAAGATCGTCGATATTCAATTTCTTCAATCGAAATATGCATTTGTTTCATCAATGTTTGGTCTGTTGGTTTCATCTTTTACCCATCCTTCCCTAACAGGTTTGTTTTTTTATTCAGCTTCCCAACCACATCATCAACAAATAATTATTTTTCTATTCGTTTTCACATAAACCCTAAAAATAGCTATAACTAACATTTTTTGTCATAAAATCAAACTATGTCTCATTTCAAAAACAAAAAAAATCTTTCAAAATCCTTTTTCAACAAAGAGTTAACAATAAAACATTGCTTTCGCTATATCTATAATAAAGCAATAAATAAGCCATAACTTTATCAACTTAACTTAAATATTAGCTTAAATATGCTAATAAAAAATATATGAATTTAAAAATGATTTATGGGTTGCTTAATGCACTTTTTACGTTTAAAACCGATAATCACATGACTAAAATCAATCAACTTTTCACTGTTTTTAAAGGAAAAAATAGCTTTCTATTTTTATACAAGCCTTAGAAATAAATTCTTTAAAAGAATAGATGACCCTAGCGTCACGGCTTGATACAACTTGTTATGTCCTTTTTGGATATAGTTATCGTAAGATTAGCGAAGCATTTTGTGTGCGCTAACGCATACACGCTTTATGACATCAACTCAGAATCCTCCACAACAAGGGAGATCAGGCATGATCCACGCTGGCAATGCCATTACCGTCCAAATGCTTGCGGACGGAATTGCAGAATTCCGCTTTGACTTACAAGGTGAGTCGGTTAATAAATTTAACCGTGCAACCATCGAAGACTTCCAAGCAGCAATTGCTGCGGTTAAAGCCAATAACGACATTAAAGGCTTAGTTGTTACCTCTGGTAAATCAACATTTATCGTTGGTGCAGATATTACTGAATTTGGCGACAACTTCGCTGCTGGTGAACAAGCAATTGTTGATTGGCTTATGCCTGTACATGACGTCTTCAATAGCTTTGAAGATTTAGACATCCCTAAAGTTGTTGCTATTAATGGTACAGCGCTTGGTGGTGGTTTTGAAATGTGCTTAGTGTGTGACTACCGTGTCATGTCTGAGCAAGCTCAAGTTGGCTTACCAGAAATCAAACTTGGTATCTATCCTGGTTTTGGTGGTAGCGTACGTTTAAGCCGTGTAATTGGTATCGACAATGCTGTTGAATGGATGGCAATGGCGAACCCGAAAAAACCAGCTGCTGCACTAAAAGATGGTGCTGTAGATGCGGTTGTTGCTGCTGACAAACTTCAAGAAGCTGCGATTGATTTGGTAAAACAAGCCATTGCTGGTCGTTTGAATTGGAAAGCAAAACGTCAAGAAAAATTAGACGCGATTAAATTGAATCCACTTGAACAAATGATGGCGTTCAATACAGCAAAAGGTGCGGTACTTGCAAAAGCAAACCCAGCACAATACCCTGCGCCAAAATTGTTACTTGACTCATTACAAGCAGGTGCAAGCCTTACACGTAATGACGCATTAAAAGCAGAAGCTCAAGGTTTTGCTAAAGCAGCAATTACTCCACAAGCAGGTGCATTGATTGGCTTATTCATCAATGACCAAGTTGTGAAGAAGACTGCGAAGAAATATGAGAAAGGTGCTCACCCTGTAAACCAAGCAGCTGTATTAGGCGCAGGTATCATGGGTGGTGGTATTGCTTACCAAACGGCAAGCAAAGGCACACCAATCATCATGAAAGACATTGGTAACCCACAACTTGCACTTGGTATGAAAGAAGCGAACGGCTTACTGACTAAGCAAGTTGAACGCAAGAAAATGAAACCTGCGCAAATGGGTGAAACACTTGCTCGCATTCGTCCAACTTTAAGCTACGATGAGTTTAAAGAAGTGGATATCGTGATCGAAGCAGTGACTGAAAATCCAAAAGTAAAAGAGATGGTACTTGCAGACACTGAGAAAAATGTTCGTGAAAACACGATTATTGCTTCTAACACGTCTACGATTTCAATTACGCGTTTGGCGAAAGCATTGCAACGTCCTGAAAACTTTGTTGGTATGCACTTCTTTAACCCAGTACACATGATGCCATTGGTAGAAGTGATTCGTGGTGAGAAGACATCTGATGAAGCGATTGCAACAACTGTTGTTCTTGCTCAAAAAATGGGTAAAACACCAATCGTTGTCAACGACTGCCCAGGTTTCTTAGTTAACCGTGTATTATTCCCTTACTTTGGTGCATTCGATCTTCTTGTAAAAGATGGTGCGGATTTCCAACAAGTGGATAATGTAATGGCGAAATTCGGCTGGCCTATGGGTCCTGCATACTTAATTGATGTTGTTGGTATCGATACAGGTGTTCATGGCGCAGAAGTAATGGCTGAAGGTTTCCCTGACCGTATGAAGCCTGACTACAAAGGTTCTATCGAAGCGATGTATGAAGCAAAACGTCTTGGTCAAAAGAATGACGTTGGTTTCTACAAATACGTGTTAGATAAGAAAGGTAAGAAAGCGAAAACTGTTGATCCAACAGCTTACGAAATCATTGCACCTTTCGTTACTGGTGAAAAACGCGAGTTTGACAATCAAGAAATCATTGACCGTATGATGCTTGCTTTCTGTAACGAAACAGTTCGTTGCTTAGAAGACAACATTGTCGCAACTGCTTCTGAAGCAGATATGGCGATGATCATGGGTGTAGGTTTCCCTCCATTCCGTGGTGGTCCATGCCGTTACATCGACCAAACAGGTGTTGCTGAATACGTTGCGCTTTGCGACAAATATGCACACTTAGGTAAGGCTTATGAAGCGCCACAAATGTTGCGTGACATGGCTGCTAACAACAAAAAATTCTACGGTTAAGGAGCGACGTGAATGGCTACTTTAAATCCACGTGACGTTGTGATTGTTGATGGCGTTCGTTCTGCCATGGGCAAATCACGTAACGGTATGTTCCGCAATGTTCGTGCCGACAGTTTATCTGCTGAATTAGTACGTGCACTTGTTGCTCGTAACCAGTTTGATACCAATGAAGTTGAAGACGTAATTTGGGGCTGTGTAAACCAAACTTTAGAGCAAGGTATGAACATTGCTCGTAACATTGGTTTATTGGCTGACATTCCAAAAACTGCTGGTGGTCAAACAGTAAACCGTCTTTGTGGTTCTTCTATGCAAGCAATCCATACGGCTGCTGCACAGATTGCAACTAACCAAGGTGATGTATTCATCATTGGTGGTGTAGAGCACATGGGCCACGTCGGTATGATGCACGGCATCGACCTTAACCCAGAAGCATCTAAACACTATGCGAAAGCATCGAACATGATGGGCTTAACAGCTGAAATGTTAGGTCGTATGAACGGTATCTCTCGTGAAGAGCAAGATGCTTTCGGTGTTGAATCTCACCGCCGTGCTTGGGCTGCAACTCAAGAAGGTCGTTTCAAAAACGAAATCGTTGGTGTTGAAGGTCATGATGCTAATGGCTTCAAAATCCTTTGCGACATCGATGAAGTAATTCGTGCTGATGCAAACCTTGAAGCATTCAAAGCATTGAAACCTGTTTTCGATCCTAAAGGTGGTTCAGTAACAGCAGCAACTTCTTCTGCTCTTTCTGACGGCGCATCTGCAATGTTATTGATGTCAGCTGAACGTGCTGCATCTTTAGGTTTAAAACCTCGTGCTGTGATTCGCTCTATGGCGATTGCAGGTTGTGATGCTGCAATCATGGGTTACGGTCCTGTTCCAGCAACTCAAAAAGCGCTTAAACGTGCTGGTTTAACGATGGCCGATATTCAAACTATCGAATTAAACGAAGCATTTGCTGCTCAAGGCTTATCAGTCATGAAAGGCTTAGGCGTCTATGACAAACAAGACATCATCAACTTGAATGGTGGTGCAATTGCATTAGGTCACCCATTAGGCTGTTCAGGTGCACGTATCACAACTACATTGTTAAACGTGATGGAACAACAAGATACACAAATCGGTCTTGCGACGATGTGTATCGGTCTTGGTCAAGGTATCGCGACAATTATCGAACGTGTTTAATTTTTAATTAAACACTGAGATAAAAGAAAACCCCCGCTATACGCGGGGATTTTTTTATGTAATAGAAATTCGTTTCATCGTTGTATCGAATCCTTGAAATACAAATATCCACTGTAGACAGAACAATACACGGCAAATTATGATCGCAGTTCCAACAAATAATAAGGTTCTAACAATGTTTAAAAATATGGCAGCCGATCTAATGGGAACCAGTGATATCGGTAAGATTATTGAACCTAGAGATTATGATAAGACTGATATTGATGACTATATTTTCCATGAAGACAATGAAAAAATTTTCTTTTTAATTAAAGCAAAAACCGATGAATACTGCTTCACCAACACATCATTTATTCATCTTGATGGTACCAGTGCGGTCAGCAAAAAACGCACTTTAAATCGCTATCCTTATAAACATTATCAGATCAGTCGCGTGTTGCTTGAAACCGCAGGTACAATTGATCGGGATGTCGAAATCAAATTCCAACTTGGTGGAGCAAGTTATTCCATTGATATTGAAAAATCACAAATCGAAAAAGTACGAGATTTATATAAAGCTCTGTTTAGTATTGGAGAAGTGTGTAAAGAAATTGAACGTCAAATAAATTCACTAGTCATTACTCAGCAAGCTGTGAATAACATGTTTTCTCTGCGTGAATTACCAGAACAAGTATTGTTAAATCTCCCCGATATTATTTCACAGACGACGATTCAAGTTGAAAATAAATTTACTGAACGCCGTAAACAAATTGAAAATTATGATTTCTCTAGTATTTTTGAGCGTTATCTCAAACAATAATAGAAAAAATCCCCACTATATACGGGGATTTTTATCTTAATCAATGATATAAGCTATGGTTGTCTAAAATCTTTTAAACCATTTTGAATTTGCTGCTGTAATAACAAAATATCATTCAAATTGACTTTAATCGAACCATCACGAATGCCATCAATATTGTTTCGATTTATATTAAGTGGCTCTAATATTTTAAATACACCATTAGTTGGATCAGATGATTGAAAACCTGAAGCCACCGCTAGAATATACTCTTGTAACCCAGGTGAAACTTGAGATAAGCCTGACTGCACCTTTGGTTCAAATTCAACTGCACTAATATTCTCAGGAATTTCTGCATTCTGCATATCAGTATGAGTTTTATAAATACGATGCTGAAGTGCTTGACGTACTTTTTTATCTTCTTGAAATGGAGTAGGTCCTACGACTTCTTCACGTAATTCAGATTCAGCCATAAGACGAATGGTTGGTAAAGTTGCAACCTCTTCGGCATGTACTGCTGAAAACCCAACCAAAGTAAATGCCATCATCAGCGCTGATCGTTTTAGAAAGTTCATCACTTGCTCCAAAAATCATTCACCTTAAACATTAAATAAAAATAACTGTAAGCTTAAGCCTACAACAAAGTAATATTGAATTCTGTATCACTCTGATAAACGGTAAATAGGATTATTTTTTTGAACGTAAGATAAAATGCACGAATCAAATAATATGTCTGATCTTTGTAAAATGAATAGATAAAAGAGGAAAAAATCTCGCATAAGATCGTTTTTTTGATTACTGTGCTCGAGTGAATTTATAAATATTGATTATTTTCTATACTTTAAAAACCGATTGGGAGAAATGGATGTTTTCAACTCTAATTAAAATGACTACAGTAATATCGATTACAGGATTATGTTTAGCAGGTTGTGCAACCAAAACCCTTATTACCAAAGACAGTAAAACTTATATTCGCACAACTAAGGTTACTTTAGTTGAAGATACTGTCATTGCGTTTGGAAGACCCGCTCAACAATCTGTAAATTTACCTAAAGATAGTCTCGTAATCGCAGGGCAAAAGAATAGTTATATCCTCACCCAAGGTGGATCTCAATTTGTGAGTTTAATCATAAAGCTCGACCCAAAAAATATTCAAATTACACGTGAGCTAAGCTTTTATTCTGAAAAAAATGATGGCAATTTCTCAGGCACACTCCCCCTTTCATATATAAAACTAAAAGAAGACTTGAGCAAAAAAGATTTAGAGTTTTTCATTGAGAATGGTGCAAGAGAATGTTCTTCTTCAAGTGATGAACGTATGCAAGCACAACGCTTCTGCTTCGATATCAAACTCGCTGGTGTTGTTTATCCTACTGCAAATAATCTAAGTTCACTCAAAGCATTAAGTAAGCCTTACCAAGTCTCTATCTATACCAATAAAGAAGAAAGTTATAAATCAAAATCAGGTATGAATCCTTTGGAAAAACTGGTATTGCTCCCTTTTGCCGTGGCGATTGATGTCGTAAGTCTACCTTTCCAAGCAGCAGAAAAGATCTTTGATTAAGCTTAAGCTCGAACTCAGTCATGCAATGATGTATACAAGGCATCATTGCATCACAAAATTATAATTCTTCATCTAATACTTCAACATTGTTTTGCTTAATTTTATCCATCTTCTGATTTAATCGGAGTACATCTTGATAAAGCGAATTAAACTTTTTGACTTGTGCTGTTTCCTCAAAAAGAATCTTATTATCTTCTCTTTGCCAAGGGTAAGTTTTTAACATATGAAACATCGCTTGTGCTTTCTCAATAACTTGTTGTTCAATCGGAAAAATATCATGCGCCTTGTCTGTTTTCAGGTTATTTTGCAGCTTTTCTTGTAAAGATTTTCTCATTTCATTATGAATAGCAAGATTTTTTGCTTGTTCAAGTGAATTTGCCTGTATTTTCTGTCTCTTTATTCCGTATTCAGTCGAGATTTTTCGAACATCCTGAAGCATTTTTTCAGTCTCACGATAACCTTTTTGACGGTCTTGATCTAAACGTTCGACATCTAGAAAAGTATCCCAATTTGCTGCTTTAAGTTGTCTTAAATAAGCGTTTCTTGCCTCAACATTTTGCATCCAATAACTAAGTAGAAACTCGGACATCAACTTATAATCACCAGATAAACGATCATCATGCACGTTGAGTTGTATAGGCTTGCTCCAATCCTGCGCTTGATCATAGAGCTCACGCATTTTTTCAGCCATAACAATTTCAAACATTTGTTCTGTATTGGCTGCATTTTGCTTTACGCGATATTGATAGAAAAAGAATGTACCCAAACAAATCACGACTACAGTTAAAAATAATAAAAAACGGCGCATACAGCCTCCAAGTATATTTATATTTTTTATGTTCTGAATTTAAGTTTAATCAATCAAACACAGACTGTTAATTGATTTTTATTTCATTTCTCGTAACGGAGCATTACATTTTCATCGCTTTAAATTTCATACTTTCGCCCCTATTATCAAATCAACTGAAATTGTAGAGATATGCTATGCGCGTAGATATTTGGTCAGATGTCGTTTGCCCTTTTTGTTATATTGGGAAAAAGCGTCTTGAACATGTTGCTGAACAAGCAGGAATTGAGCTTGATATTCATTGGCATAGCTTTGAACTCGATCCAGATGCTCCAGCTAAACACGAGACTTCAAATACGGAGCGCTTAGCAAAGAAATATGGGCGTAGCTTTGCTGAAATGGAAGAAATGGAACGTAATGTTGCGGCTATGGCAGCGACTGAAAACATTGACTTTCAATGGCAAAAAGCCAATTCAGGCAACAGCTTTAATGCACATCGTATTATCCATTTGGCTCAAAGCAAAGGCTTGGGTAACGAAGCAAAAGAAGCTTTTTTTCATGCTTATATGACTGAAGGTCTTGCAATTGGTGAACGTGAAGTGGTTGAAGAAATCGCTTCACGGATTGGTTTGGATCATGCTGAAGTCGAGTATGTATTGAATTCAGATGAACTAGCAGATTTTGTCCGCCATGATGAAAAAATTGCCCATGAGCAATTAAATGTAACGGGTGTACCCTTTTTTGTTTTTGATCAAAAACTAGCACTTTCAGGTGCACAACCGCGTGAAATTTTCTTACAGGCATTACAACAAGCTCAATCCGCTTCTACAAAAGAAATTCAGCAAACAGATGCGGCTCAATGTAGCGATGATCAATGCGAAATTAAGCCTTAAACAAGCTAGCTAAAATACAAGCTTCAGCAAGTGTCTGAAGCTTGTGCGCAGCAAACTATTCAAGCTAGATGTGATAGTTACGTCACCTATTATCTTAAAAAGCATACCGTTTATCTCTAGTGGTAAATTCTGTAACAAACTAAGTATTTTATTGATCAACTTTTAACTAAAAAAAATGTGATTAAAATCACACTACAGAGATAGATTTATAGATATACTTCCCCAGCGCGATCTATTTATCCGATTTATTGTTTTAAAATGTTGATACTTTGAAAGCCAAAACATGATCAAAATCTCTATTTGTAATACCTAAATGAGATTTTTTACTAACTTGCAGTCTATAGATTTTGCATATTTTTCTTCTATAATCGTCATAAAGTGACATTCTTTTGTTATGAAAATTCAAGAGTTACAAGCCCTAATAAATGGTCAGATTCAACCCGAGCAAATATGCATTGAGCAACTTGTAGCCTTGGCTAGACAGCATAATTTGACAAATACACCTGAATACAAACTGTTAGATGATGCTGTGAATATTGTACTTATTCATTATTTGAAACAGGCTCAAGCCTATCTCTAAGGAAACTATCGATGGACGTATTAGAGAAAGCATTATTGGTTGATGAGCTCAAACATCTGATTGTTGGGCTAAACAACGATAAAAACTCACTTTTTGAGATTGCAAAATCAAAGCAACGTATTAAGGATATTTGTGCTTCTTGTGACGATCCATTGTTTCAAGAACAACTCACTCCATTTAAAGAATTTATTCAACAAGAAGAATTTTCGGCTGAAGAACTAGAAAGCTTTGGGTATGCACTCACTTATCGCGGAACATTTAAATTTATGGGGCGTGTTGAACATGCTTTATTTGCATCAGGCGACATGGGATGGGCAGCTTTACGTCAGTCACGGCATTGGCAAATTTGGGTTATTCGTCCTGCATTGTCTTTTATAAAGAGCCCTTGGTTTACATCTACTCGACAAGCACTTGAATGGATTCAAACGAGCACAAGTGATTATATAAAAACAGATGATGAACTCAAAAGTCTCATCCCTGTTTTAGAACCAATTCATCAAACTTCAACAGAATTATCGTTAGATCTAAATCAGACAATTCACAAGGACAGATTATCTGCAATGAGAGAAGAAACTGCGAATTTTGAAGCACAACTCGAAGCAATTATTCAGGAAAGAATTCAATCTGTACCCAATACTCCAGCACAAAGTATTCCAACGGTCACAAAACCTAAACCAAGTTTTAGACAAAATGTGCGTCCTGTTGCAAATCTAAATAAAGCTAAACCTGTTGCGCTAAAAGATTTTAATTTAGATGGACTCGTTTGTCGCTTAGAGCGTATCGATCCTAAAACATTTCCATCTTTATATCGTGTAGAGCTACACGATGAGATTGATCAAAATATTAAAATTGATTGGTTATATTTAAAAGCTGAAAATGACGTTCAACCTGTTTGGGAAACAGCTCAAATCTTTGTTGCCGAACAGCTTTATGCTCAAGGACAGTTTTCACATTATGTCGTACTTATTGGTACTCATAGTGTCGAATATGCTGCAACAATCTTACAAGCTTATACAGACCAACGTCATACTCAAACAAGCTCGATTCATCAAACAGACTGGGTTATTTTTAAACAACATTACCACCAACATGAAACACTATTTAATGAATGTATCATGAATGGTAGTCAAGTTTGGCAACGTAATGAGCGATCTTACCCTTATATTCCTGCTGCCTTTATTAACACTCAAAAATTTATTCCTTTTGAAGAAACAACAGCGACTTTTCTGACGCCAGTCATCCTACTCAAAGAGCGTCAAAAAATCAGAGTGCTACACGGCGCAGAACGCGTAAAATTATCGAGCGAAGATCAAGCTTATCCGTATCTATTGTTAGATCGTGCAGACGGCTATACATGGCAATTAATACGTCAAGTGATTAGCCGTCTCCCTCAACCAATTTCGGTTCACGATCTTTATCAAGCACTCGAAAATGCGGATGTTTCAGCGACTTAAATATACATTTTTAAGATACATCTAATCCACCATCAAACTTGTGATTGCTTATTGCAAGTTTCATGGTGGACTTTCATAAGTAATAATTAAAATTTTCAAAAGCATTGTTAAATTGCTGTTTTTTGTGTCTTTAGCTTGATTTTATTGCTTGAATAATCAAAAGTTAAATGAAGAACAATATATAAGTTTTAACTATGACGACTTTAAATCAAACGGTACCATCATATATTTTATATGCGCTCATTGCACTTCCATTCGGTTTATCAACAACTGTCAGTGCAGCAACTAAACCGGTTGAACAAACTGAGAATAATATTCCCAAAGCGGAAACATCAAATCAAGAAAATTTCTTAGACTATATTCCTAAATGGGTAGATGCGAGTCCGACGGTTCTTCCTGAACAATCTGATCAATCTATTGTTCCTCCAACCGCTGAAACTGAGAATAAAACTTGGGTTGATCGTAAACAGCGTGATATTCGCAACTGGGCTGATCGAACCTCGGTTAAGATTGATGACTGGTTTGGTGATGTCGACCCTGAAAAACCAGCTTCAGCAACAATTCGTTTTATGTTGGATAATTATTGGAATGAATATGATAACTATGAAGTTAAACCTCGTATTCGAGGAAAAATCAAACTTCCAACTTTAGAAAAAAAACTTAGCTTAGTTTTTGGTGATGATTCTCTAGATGACGAATTTAAAAATAATATTGCCAATACCAATACACAACCAAATCAAGATCCAGATAAGAAGTTTGATTCCAAACAAACACGAGATAGTAATGGCTCTATTGCATTACGTTGGTCTAATTTTTCCAAAAAACTACCATTTGATACAGATGCAGATATTGGTATTCGTTCCGGTGATGATGTTTACCTACGTCTAAGAGCCGAGAAGCACTGGGATTTGCACAATGATTTCCACTTTAATGCTGAACAAATCTATCGATATGGCAGTCAAAGTGAGAACTATCTGCGTACAAATTTAGAATTGATACATGCTCGACCCAACCAACCTTTTCTTTCAAATCAATTCAGTTTAACTTACGCTGACAAGCAAGATGATGATTTGTTATGGGACAATCGCATTTTCCGCCAACACCAATTCTTTGCACATAATAATTTTAATTACGGTCTCTATACAGGTGGCTATTACAACAATAATGACTTGCGTCTAAATAGTTGGGGGCCTTTTGTTTCTTGGAGACAACCTTTATGGCGTGAGTGGTTCTATGTACAAGGTGATCTAAACTATTTTAATGATCATCGCGAGGATCGAAATCATTATGTGAGTACTTTCGTTCGTCTTGAAACCCTATTCTAAATTCATTTAAATGATCTGAATGCTCAATTTAAATTTTAATTGAGCATTTTCATTTTTAAACAATCTTATAAAATAAATAATTAATTAAGCTTTGATTATTATTATTTGATTCTTTAATTTTTCTTTTATGCATGAATCATCGATACGCCATACTTGTGTATGTTTTGATTATAGGAAATCTATATTTAGGTTACCTACTGCTCCCCTTTTTTCCTGTTTTGATCCCAATCAATAGACATCATACACATCTTGCTCATCAATCTTTTTTACAGCCACATTCGCAAGTACATCATGTTTTAAAATGTTCTACGGTGATTACAGATGAAGCTCATGAAGTAAGCAACGATCAACAACTTGCCGATGAACTTATGCAGGTTTTTGGTCATGACACTTTATGGCAACGTGCTCAGCAAACCCAACTGCCTAAAAAACTAGGCAAAAATACCAAGCACAATGCCCACAAAACAATTCCCACGCCGAATCCACTCAGCGCAAGTTGGTCAACCATTTCTAATTTATTGCCCTTTCATAATGATCTAGATTTAGGATCAAATTCAGATACAGATATTTATGTCCAATTTCTCGCAAAGAAAAACTGGATCTTGCATTCAGGGCTACGGCTCAATACAACTCAAATCTTTCGTTACGGTTCAAGCAGTAAAAACTATGCGGAAACCTACTTAGATTTAACCCAAAAATTTCAGCAACAAGCACAAATTTCAACGCAATTTAACTTTTCTAAAACTCAAGACTCAGAATATGTATGGAGTAATCGCACTTTTCAGAAATTAAATCTGTTATCTCAAAACAATCTCACCTATGGAATTTTGACTACAGGTGATTATGAAAACAAGGCTCTTCGTGTGAATGAGTGGGGGCCATATTTTTCTTGGAAAAGACCAATTTGGCGTAATTGGGTCTTTATGCAAAATGACATTAATTATGTAAACATACCAACGAGTGAACAAGGATATTCTTTCAACTATCAAATGAAGTTTGAAGCACAGTTTTGATCAAAAGACCAACATAACTGTGGATAACTTAAATGTTATCCATAGATATAAAAAACCTCTGCCGAAGCAGAGGTTTTTAGGTCAAATCACTTATTGTAATAACAAACTGTTAATACGTTTTACATAGGCTGCTGGGTCTTCTGGTAAGCCACCTTCTGCTATCACCGCCTGATCAAAGATCACATTCGCAAGATCATCAAACTGTGCTGAATTTTCTAGTTTTCTTACCAATGGATGTTCAGGATTAATTTCCAGTGTTGGTTTAATCTCAGGAACTGCTTGACCTGCTTGTTTCAACATGCGAATCAATTGCGGAGAAAGTTCACCTTCGCTGGTCACTAAACATGCTGGTGAATCAACTAAACGCGTCGTAACACGCACTTCTTTGGTTTTATCTTTTAAGGAAGTACTCAAACGATCGACGACAGGTTTAAACTGCTCAGCCGCTTGCTCTAAAGCTTTCTTCTCTTCAGCATCCTGTAGGTCTCCTAAATCCACGGCACCTTTAGATACGTTTTGTAATGGCGTACCATCAAACTCAAAGACAAAATTCATTGCCCACTCATCAACACGATCTGCCATGAGCAATACTTCAATACCTTTTTTCTTGAATACTTCAAGTTGTGGCGAATTTTTCGCGGCTGTAAGGTTATCAGCAGTCACGTAGTAAATCGCTTTCTGCCCTTCTTTCATACGTGCTTTATAGTCGGCAAATGAAGTCGAGATTTCATCATTGCTAGAAGTTGCATAACGCAATAACTTCAAGATACGCTCACGATTGCCCGTGTCTTCGCCTAGACCTTCTTTTAACACGGAACCAAACTCAGTGTAGAAGGTTTTAAATTTCTCTTGGTCTTTTTCATCTTCCGACTTTGTTAAACTATCCAATAAAGTCAAGACACGACGCGCATTGCCTTCACGAATGGTTTTCACATCACGGCTTTCTTGAAGTAATTCACGACTGACATTTAATGGTAAATCAGCACTATCGACCACGCCTTGTACAAAACGTAAATAGTTTGGAATGAGGTTGTCTGCTTCATCCAAAATGAATACACGCTTCACATACAATTTAATACCCGCTTTTGCTTCGCGTGTAAACAGATCTTGTTTGGCTTGACTTGGGATATACAATAACTGTGTATATTCAGTACTACCTTCGACACGGTTATGTGCCCATGCTAGAGGTTCTGCAAAATCATGGCTGAGGTTTTTATAAAAGTCGATATATTGCTCATCAGTGATTTCGCTCTTACTGCGTGTCCATAATGCGCTAGCAGAGTTAATCGCCTCCCATTCATCCGTTTTAACCATCTGACCGCCTTTAGGCTCTTCACCTTCAGCGACTTCCTCTTCTTGCCATATTTCTTTTTGCATTTCGATTGGCAAGCTGATGTGATCTGAATACTTATTGATGATTTGTTTAACTTTCCACGACTCTAAATAGTCAAGTGCATCATCACGTAAATGCAAGATGATATCGGTACCACGGGTTGCTTTCTCAATTGTTTGAACTTCGAACTCACCTGTACCGCCACTGATCCAACGCACACCTTCAGCAGTCTCTAAGCCAGCGCGGCGTGATTCAACCGTAATTTTATCGGCTACAATAAATCCAGAATAAAAACCAACACCAAATTGACCAATTAACTGTGCGTCGGCTTTCTGATCACCACTTAACTTTGACATAAAATCTTTAGTACCCGATTTTGCAATCGTACCAAGATTCTCTATCGCCTCTTGTTGACTCAGACCAATACCATTATCGGAAATAGTTAAAGTTTTATTCTCTTTATTCAAGCTCACACGAACATGTAAGTTTGCATCATTTTCATAATATTCAGGGTGATTAATCCCTTCAAAACGTAACTTATCGCAAGCATCCGAAGCATTTGAAATCAGTTCACGTAAGAAAATTTCTGGGTTGGAATACAGCGAATGTGTCACCAAATGTAATAACTGAGCAACTTCAGCTTGGAAACTATAATTTTGTGCAACTTGTTCACTCATAAATCACTCCTTATCTTGAGGCTTATATATTTGGAATGATTTATGAATGGTGCATATCTTGAATATTTCAATCCTTGTGTTTTATTTTTTCAGTTAAAAAATGCACAAAAGAACAATTAGAATGGTCCTTGGCTCAATATACGTGTTTGTAGAAGTTGATCCAATTGCTGTTGTCTTTGTGCATAAGCACGACGAAGACAAGAGGTATTTGCTGCACATGAATTACGCTGTTTCAACCATTGGAATTGCTTATCTTTTTCTGCATCACGTCCTCCCATAGGTAGTGCGTGCAAAATAATCTGGTAAGTTGTTGCTATTTTTACATCTGCATCATTTAAACCACGATCATTACAAATCTGTTGTTCCGATTTTAATTTTGCAGCTTTGCATGAGAAACTAGCAGCATGGGTTTGAGATAAAATGAGTAATGACATAAGAAATAATGCTGAGCTTAATAATTTTTTCATCACCGATCACAACTTATTAAAAACTAGTTCTTAGCTTACCGCACGCCCTGTTTCAGGCTTGTATCTGTTTTATATTACGATTGCAAAATAAAAAACCTCACGATTTGTGAGGTTTCTTTAAATCTAAATCGTCTTAGAACTTATAGCTATAGCCCAATGTATAGACCATTGGATTTAGGTCTAAATCAAACTTCGTACCATTAACCAACTTAACTTCAGGGCTAAGATCTGCATATCGAACATCCATATATACCCCCCAGTTTTTAGCGTCAGCAGGTTGGAAATTAAAACCTAACTGACCAGCAAAACCATAAGTATTTTTCACGTCATCAGCTAAGCCCTTTTCGTGCCATGCAATGAAGGCTGTACCACCAACACCAATATATGGAGTAAATCGAGTTGAATTCTTAAAGTTATATTTTGCTGTGATTGTCGGTGGTAATTGACGAACACTTGCAACTTTCTCACCATTTAATAGAACATCGTGATTAATTGGGTTAGCAAGCAAAACCTCAGCTGAAAAAGGCGTATCACCAAAGAAATATTCCACCGAAGGTGTAAATGCGAATTCATGATCACCTTTAACTACAGCGCCTGGAGCTACTGTTGTATCTGCAGTTGGCGCAATAACACTACCACCGACCTTAACCTGAAAACCACCTGCAAACGCAGTTGATGATAACCCCAATAACGCAACAACTAATACATTTTTTAGCATTTAAACAACCTCTTTTAAAAAATTATGTTCTTGTTCAACATAATAAACACGTGTTTTTACATTATGCAATACATATTAATTCCAACCTTTTTGATTGATTTTGTAATATATTGAATAATAAAAAAATATATTTGTTAAAATATGTAATAAAAAATAATTCAGACCAATTCAATCAACTTAAATCATTATAAAACCTAGTATTTTTATCAAGATTTATTATTTAAAATTTAGCTGAAGTTTTAAAAAAAATAAAATTAAGATTAATTTAAAAATTAAATTACATATAAATTTCTGTTTAGAATATATTATAAAATTAGATTAAAAAACAGACAAAAAATGTCACTTCTTGATATTTTTTATACTCAATTAAAAAGGCTCATATTGAGCCTTTTTATTATAAAACCATTGCTGCGATCCAGCCAAAAATAAGTAGCGGGATATTAAAATGTATAAATGTTGGCACTACAGTATCCCAAATGTGATCATGTTGACCATCTACACCTAGTCCTGCTGTAGGCCCTAACGTTGAATCTGAAGCAGGCGAACCTGCATCACCTAATGCAGCAGCAGTACCAATCAATGCAATTGTTGCTAAAGGTGAGAATCCAAATTGTACGCAGAGTGGCACATAAATCACTGCCAACACAGGCACACTTGAGAAAGATGAACCAATACCAATCGTGACAAACAAGCCAATAAATAGCATCAAGAACGCAGCTAAAGCATGATTATCACCAATGATATGTACAACACCATTCACTAGATGAGCAATGTCTCCTGTATGCGTCATGACTGAAGCAAAACCTGCCGCAGAAATCATGATAAAACCAACTAAGGCCATCATTCGCATCCCTTGCACAAACACATCATCGGCTTCTTGCCATTTAAAGATGCCAGAAGCGGATAACACAGCAAAACCAACAAGACCACCTAAAATCATCGAACCTGAATACAACTGTGCAACTAAGGTTAAACCGATTGCAAGTAACGCCATGAGCATGGTTTTTTTGGAAATATAAGGTACATTTTCAGCTTCATGCTTCAACTCTTCAGCATCCGCCTTAAGGTCATATTCAGCTTGTGTTGTTGCTCGTAGTGGTTTATCCAAATCAATGCTTGCAACAGGTGAAATTGATCGATCAACATATTCACGGGGCTTACGATAACTAATAAACACAGCGACTAAAGTACCTAAAACCATACCCAAAACAGGTATCGCCATGCCTATAGGCATCATGCCACGTTCTACATGCAAGCCATATGCAGCCCCAATTTTATTGATATTCCCCATCAGAATTTGTTCAAGGAAAATGGCACCAAAGCCCACAGGTAAGAATATATATGTTCCAACTAAACCCAACGTCAGTACACATGCTGCCGCACGTCGATCAAGCTTGAGGTGATTCATCACTTTTAACAATGGCGGAACCAATACAGGAATAAAAGCAATATGAACTGGGATTAGATTTTGAGAGAAAATTGCAGCGATGAGTAAAATCGTTAATAAAAGATATTTCACTTTTTTTTCTTGATTTTTACTGGCTTCCATTCCTAATAAACCAATCAGTTTATGTGCAAGTAAATCTGGTAAACCAGATTTAGATAATGCTAAGGCAAAAGCACCTAGAACAGCATAAGCCAAAGCGACTTCAGCACCATCTCCCAGTCCTGCATTAAAAGCTTCTACAGTTTGAGAAAGGCTCAGTCCAGCAACCAAACCACCAATAATGGCTGATATGACCAAAGTGAGAACAACAGAAACGCGTGCCAGTGACAAAATAAACATCACGGCAATCGCAATTACGACAGCATTCATGGACAAAATTTAGGAGCAAAAAGAAAGGCGACATTCTAGCAGATTCATTGTATAGAAGCTGAAAATGTCGCCAAATTGCAATCTGTTTTAAGTGATTTTTATTTTGATTAATCCGCTAAACCCTTAAACAGTCTGGCGTTTTACAAAATGACGGATTAGTTCAGCAATTTTGGTTGGCTGACTTAGAACTGCCCAGTGGTTGGCATCAAGTTCAACATATTCAAAGTTTTCAACCCATTTTGGCATTGATTCCGTAATGTACTCAGGGCTAACAAATGCATCGCGTTTTAATACAATCGCCTGTACAGGACATTGAGCATAGCGTTGGCGTGGCTGAGTCAGTGAAGGAAGAAAGTTAGCACGATACAGATTAATACCGTATTTACCATCTGACACAATATTTGCATTTAATGGCAAGTTTTGTTTTTTCTCTAAGCCACTTAAGATCTTACCCCACTTTTCTGGACTAAAGAAAGTCCATACAGTTGGAGCAACTAATGGCAAATGGAAAGCACCAATATACCAAGATTTAGTCAGCATTTTCAGTACATTACTTGGTGCAGATTTAAACTTTTCACGTAAATATAAAGAAGCATGATCCAAGCAAGGGCCTGAGATTGTTGTATAAGATAGTAAACGGCCTTTTAACTTAGGTTCAGTTGCTGATTCCCAAGACTGTAAAGAACCCCAGTCATGCGCTGCCATATGGAAATTGCGGTTTGGTAACACTTCATCAACGACTTCTTGTAGATCCAAAGATAAACGCGGTAATCGATAGTCTTTAATACGCTTTGGAATTGATGACAAACCCGCCCCACGAACATCGTAAGTAACGACATAATAGTCATCAACCAATTGCTCGATAATTGGTTCCCATACTTCTTGATTATCGGGATAACCATGTACTAACACCAATGGTGTTTTCTTTTCATCACCCCATGTTTTGACACAGAGGCTTTGTTGGTCGGAAGTGGTTACTGTTTTTACTTGTGCTTGCATAATTCTTTCCCATTTTGTTTTCTATCGGCTTGGTTATAAAACAGCCATTGCCAGCGATGCACTAAAAATGATACTTATGGAGTATGAATAGAGTTGCAAGAAAAAAAATTGACCATGAAAGACTTTTTCAAAAAAATTCGAACCATTCCAGCGATTTCTAAATTTATGCTGAATCACTATTCCCCTTATCGTGGGGCAGGCATTGCAATCGAAACATTTGATCTTGATCGTTACTTCATTCGTGTCAAAATGTCGCTGACTAGAAAAAATCGTAATATTGTCGGGACACATTTTGGGGGCAGTTTATATTCGATGGTTGATCCCTTTTATATGCTGATTCTCATGCATCATTTAGGACATAAATATATTGTTTGGGACAAAAGTGCTTCTATTAATTTCCTGTCACCTGGTCGTAGTGAGGTCGTTGCCGACATTAAACTGAGTAAAAATGAAATTGATGAAATCAAACGATTGGCAGAAAATTATGAACCTGTTTTACGTCATTACACGCTAAATATTTTAGATGATGCAGGAACACGAATTGCAGAGGTTGAAAAAATTTTATATATACGTCGGAAGAAGCCCAAAGCAAGTTCTTCAAGATGAATCTAAATATAAAATGCCTGCAAACAATAGCAGGCATTTACTAAAATTTTAATTCATATTACTTTTTCTTTTCTTGGATTGCAGCACCTGCGCCACCACCGATTGCACCACCAATTGCTGCACCAGTATCACCACCAAAAATAGACTTACCAATCACAGAACCAATACCTGCACCAATTGCACTACTTGTGGTTGAATTACTACTACCACCCTTGGCATTTGCACCTACACCAGCACCTGCTGCTGCACCTACACCCGCTCCTAAGCCGCCACCTACATGATTACCTACACCACCACCAACTGCACCACCCAATGCTGCTGCACCAATACGCTGATCAGATGCACTCATGTTTTGGCAGCCTGTAAACATCAAAGTAGATAATACTAATGTTGAAATTAAACCAATTGTTTTTTTCATGTCTAAGACTCCTCAATTTTATAGTCTAAGCATAATCTGATTTTTGTTAGAAAATAATCAGATTATGTAATTGCTCTAAGTGCATTCTTTTCTTTTTGTAATAAAATAAACTAAATGGAAGAATCTTTGATCAATACAGTACTACACTGTTGATTGAATTATGTTATTAAAAATGAAGTCAAAGTTCCAATCTAATCAGTATGAAAACAAAATGTGTGGCTCAATGTAAAAATACAATTTAACAGGGGCGAAAAAATGACAAGATTTATGCTATCCATGTTGATCTTGATGAGTTTGAATTCAGCAACTCAGGCAAATTTTTTCAAGTTCCAAACATTAGCAAAAGTAGAATCACTTAAAAATATTGCTTATGGTAATGATTCCCAACAAATGATGGATATCTATTTCCCATCTAAACCACACACCGATAATAATCTAGCTCCAATCATCGTTATGGTACATGGTGGTGCTTGGAGTATAGGTGATAAAAATAATGCTGCTGTAGTAAAAAATAAAGTCGATTATTGGGGTAAACGAGGGTGGCTTTTGATCTCCGTTAATTACAGATTAGTTCCAAATGCAACCGTACAGCAACAGACTCAAGATATATCAAACGCTTTACTTTATATTCAAAAACATGCAAATGATTGGCATGCAAACTCAAAACGGCTTATTTTGGTAGGACATTCTGCTGGTGCACATTTAGTCAGCTTAGTTACAGTACGCCCCTCGTGGTTAACTCCACAACCGCAACCTTGGCGAGCAACCATTGCCTTAGATAGCGCTGCTTACGATATCGAAAAAATAATGCAAAATCGGCACGCTCGATTTTATGATCGAGCCTTTGGCCAACAATCTGAGAACTGGAAAGCTCTATCTCCGATTTTACAACTTCATCAAAGTTTACCTGCATTTCTCGCTGTTTGCTCAACCACTCGCCCTGATCAACCCTGTATACAGGCTCAACAATTTATTCAGCAAGCACAAAAACTTGGGACATCCGCACAATTATTATCACTCCCACTTTCACATCGTGAGATAAATAGATCTTTGGGAGAAGATAATGCATATACCCAACAAGTGAATCAATTTATACAATCACACTAATCTATATCTATGAAAACTTAGTTTAGTTTTCTAAATACAATCATTTTGCTATTTTCAAACATAAAAAAGGCACCCAAAGGTGCCTTTTTTAATTCGTTAAGACTTAGAACTGGTCTGAGTTCAACGCTTGACTAAATGCTTGGTCAACTTCACTGAAATCGTTATGAAGTTCAAATTCAGCAGCTTCTGCCTCTTGACGACGACGCTCTAAGTGATATGCAAGACCTGTACCCGCTGGGATCAAGCGACCCACAACAACGTTTTCTTTCAAACCACGTAAATCATCTTCTTTACCTGTTACAGCAGCTTCAGTTAACACGCGTGTTGTTTCCTGGAACGATGCAGCAGAAATGAATGAGTCAGTAGAAAGCGACGCTTTGGTGATACCCATCAATTGACGTTCAAACTTCGCTGGGAACTTGTTCTGAGCCAAGACAGCTTGGTTCTCTTGAACAACGCGGATGTAATCCACTTGCTCGCCTTTGATGAAGCTTGTATCACCGCCATCAGTGATATCAACTTTACGCAACATTTGACGTACAACAACTTCAATGTGCTTATCGTTGATTTTTACACCTTGGAGACGGTAAACGTCTTGAACTTCGTTCACGATGTAGTTGGTTAATGCAACTTCACCTTTCAAACGCAAGATGTCATGTGGGTTTTGTGGACCATCAGAAATGGTTTCACCACGGTTCACATGTTCACCTTCGAACACGTTAATGGTACGCCATTTTGGAATCAGTTCTTCGTAGATCTCAGAACCATCATCAGGGCTAATCACTAAACGGTTCTTACCTTTAGTCTCTTTACCAAAGCTTACAACACCTGATACTTCTGCAAGAATCGCGTGTTCTTTCGGTTTACGTGCTTCAAATAAGTCAGCTACGCGTGGAAGACCACCGGTAATATCACGGGTACGTGAAGTTTCTTGTGGTACACGACCAAGTACATCACCCACACCAATCGTTGCGCCATCACGAACGGTTACGATCGTATTTTGTGGTAAGAAGTAGAATTGTTCGCCACCATCTGTTGTATCCAACACAATTGCAGGACGTAAATCTTTACCAGAAGCAGGACGAGCTGTTACAGGCAAGATTTCAACAGTGGTCATACCCGTTGCATCATCAGTTTTCGATGTTGCAGTTACGCCATCAGCGATCTGGCTGAAACGCGCTTTACCAGCAACTTCTGTTACCAATGGATGTGTATGTGGATCCCAAGTCGCTACGATACCGCCAGCTTCTACAGCTTCACCATCTTTCAACAAGATGCTTGCACCATAAGGAAGTTTATAACGCTCACGCTCACGGCCTAAGTCATCCGCAATACCAATTTCACCTGAACGTGAAACAGATACCAAGTGACCTTTAGCATGTTGTACAGTTTTCACGTTGTGGAAACGTACAGTACCTTTGTTACGGACTTGGACACTGTTTGCAGCAGAAGTTCGGCTCGCAGCACCACCTACGTGGAAGGTACGCATTGTTAACTGTGTACCTGGTTCACCAATTGACTGTGCAGCCATTACACCGACAGATTCACCTGGGTTCACCAAGTGACCGCGTGCAAGGTCACGACCGTAACAACGTGCACACACACCGAATGTAGATTCACATGCGATAACTGAACGTACTTTCACTTCATCGACACCCGCTTCTTCAAGCTGAGCAGCAATTTTCTCGTCAATTAACGTACCACGTGGAAGTACAACTTCATCATCAGATGCACGACGTACATCTTCAGCAGTTACACGACCTAATACGCGATCGCGTAATGGTTCAATAACGTCACCACCTTGAATGAATGGTGTCATCACTAGGCCACCCGCTGTACCACAGTCAGATTCAGTAATAACCAAATCTTGTGCTACGTCCACAAGACGACGTGTCAAGTAACCAGAGTTCGCAGTTTTCAATGCGGTATCGGCCAAACCTTTACGCGCACCGTGTGTAGAGATGAAGTACTGAAGTACCGTCAAACCTTCACGGAAGTTTGCTTTAATTGGGGTCTCAATGATCGAGCCATCTGGCTTCGCCATCAAACCACGCATACCCGCAAGCTGACGGATCTGCGCCGCACTACCACGGGCACCCGAGTCAGACATCATGTAAATCGAGTTGAATGATTTCTGTTTCTCGTCTTCACCTTGTTTGTTTTTCACAAGGGTATATGACAAGTTATCCATCATCGCTTTCGCTACTTGGTCGTTTGTACGCGCCCAGATATCGACAACTTTGTTATAACGCTCACCCGCAGTTACGAAACCTTGCTCAAACTGTTGTTCGATTTCACGAACTTCTGTTTCAGCTTTATCGATAATCGTATGCTTGGTTGGTGGAATTAACATATCTTCCATACCAACAGATACACCTGAACGCGTCGCTTGACGGAAGCCCAAATACATCAATTGGTCAGCGAAGATAACAGTATCTTTCAAACCAAGTTTACGGTAGCAAGAGTTGATTAACTTCGAGATGTTTTTCTTAGTCATCTCAAGGTTGATCGATTCGAAGCTTAAACCTTGTGGAACAACTTCCCATAACAAGCAACGACCAGGTGTTGTATCAACAATGATAGTTTGCTTTTCACGGTTACCGTTTTCATCAATAACAGTTTGGTGTACACGTACTTTTACGCGTGCATGGATTGCAACTTTACCCGTCGCTAACGCACGGTTAACTTCATGCGTATCCGCAAACACCATGCCTTCACCTTTGGCATTTACCGCATCACGAGTGATGTAGTAAAGACCCAAGACCACGTCCTGAGAAGGAACGATGATCGGCTCACCGTTTGCAGGTGACAAGATGTTGTTGGTCGACATCATCAACGCACGTGCTTCTAACTGTGCTTCCAATGTCAATGGAACGTGTACCGCCATTTGGTCACCATCGAAGTCGGCGTTAAACGCAGCACATACGAGTGGGTGAAGACGGATTGCCTTACCTTCGATCAGAATAGGTTCAAATGCTTGAAGACCTAGACGGTGAAGTGTTGGCGCACGGTTCAACATGACTGGATGTTGACGAATTACAGAAGCAAGAACGTCCCAAACTTCCGGCGTCTCGCGCTCAACCATTTTCTTCGCAGCTTTAATGGTTGTTGCTTGGCCAGATGCTTGTAGTTTCGCGAAAATAAATGGCTTGAAGAGTTCAAGTGCCATCTTCTTCGGAAGACCACATTGGTGAAGACGTAAAGTAGGACCAACGGTAATCACCGAACGACCTGAATAGTCAACACGCTTACCAAGTAAGTTTTGACGGAAACGACCTTGTTTACCTTTGATCATATCTGCCAAAGATTTCAACGGACGTTTGTTCGAACCCGTAATTGCACGACCACGACGACCGTTATCAAGCAACGCATCAACAGACTCTTGTAACATACGTTTTTCGTTACGTACGATGATGTCTGGCGCAGCAAGGTCAAGAAGACGCTTCAAACGGTTGTTACGGTTGA